>Ga0255751_10000313_pt1 | contig 45602 bp, 44 predicted proteins | sample 071ome_20_FD_179951 | JGI IMG/M metagenome (GOLD analysis project Ga0255751, IMG submission 179951) | Coastal salt marsh microbial communities from the Groves Creek Marsh, Skidaway Island, Georgia - 071412BT metaG (version 2) | ecosystem: Environmental > Aquatic > Marine > Intertidal zone >... | reverse complement strand
TTTACCGGCAGCTAAAATGATTGTTGCTATTTTCATTTCAAAAATGGCTGGGGGAGAAGGACTCGAACCCTCAACGATGGGACCAAAACCCATTGTGTTGCCAATTACACCATCCCCCAATTGTTATGCATATATTCTAATCACTTATTGGAAAGAAACAGGAATCAATTTTTTTACAAATTGAAAATAATTGTAAATCAAGTTTTTCGATCTCTGATTCCAAGTAATCAATATTTTCAATAGGGGCAAAAAATGATGAACCACTGCCAGACATTACAAACTCTTTGTTAAAGTGTTTATTTAATTCTTGCTGCTTTTGACCTAATTTAGGTTCAACCTCAATAGCAGCCTCCCATAAATCGTTTGAAAAATATGTTTTTGTTTTATTAACAACACCGTGTTCAACTCTTTTATCAAATGCTTTAAATACACCACCTGTATTTATATGAAGCTTTGGAACAGCTAACAATAGTTCATCAACTTTGTCTAAATTTATGTCAGTAATTATATCTCCAACACCTGAAATTTTTGCTGGTTTATTATTTACAAAAAATGGAACATCGCTTCCAATATTGTTGGCAATATCTATGTAGTTAGGTGTCTTTAAACCATACTGACTTGATAAAAAATTTATTAAACCACCTGCATTTGAACTTCCGCCTCCAAGTCCCGCTCCATGAGGAATATTTTTTTCAACATAAATTTTAAACTTTGTAACAAATTCAGGATTTGCTTCTCTCATTAGCCTCAAAGATGTGTGCAGCGTACTTTCTATTCCGTTCAATTCTCCTTTATTGAATAGAATTTCATCTACATCACTTTCTTCGATTGAGATTGTGTCAAACAAGCTTATAGGAACCATATCAGTTTCAAGATTATGTAATCTCTCCCCATTATTTAATGGGTATATTTTTAAATTAAGATTTATCTTTGCCGCAGTTTGAAAAATCATATTGACACTTCCGCAATTTTGTAAAAATCTTCAGGCGACAATTCTTCAGCGCGTGAATTTGGATCTAAACCTAATTCTTCTAACTGACTTTCCGAAAGTATTGTCTTTAGTGAGCTTCGAATCTTTTTTCTTTTTTGTTGAAAAGCAGTTTTTGAAATTTCAAAAGCTTGAAATCGAATTGCTTCATCAATTAAGGCCTCTCTCTGGATTGTGACAACAGAGGACGTTACTTTTGGCTGTGGATGGAAACAGTTTCTTGAAACATCAAACTGGAGTTTTGAATTTGTATACAAACTAAAAAGTACCGATATTGCTCCATAATCTTTTGAGCCAGGTTGAGCTACAATGCGTTGAGCAACTTCTTTTTGAAGCATAACTACATACCTGTGAAGTACTGGTACCTCAGTAACCAATTTTACTAACAAACGCGTCCCGATATTGTAAGGAAGGTTTGATACAAAAATCCACCACGGTCCAGTTAATTGAGAGTAATCAAACGTCATTGCATCTTCATTTATTATCTCTATATTTGGAACCTCAGAGAACCTCTCTTGTAAAACTCCTACTGCAGAAGAATCAACTTCTAACGCTTTGATTCTGTATTGATCTTTTAACAGTTCATTGGTGAGAGACCCAGTACCAGGACCAACTTCAAGTATTGGATCAGCTAACTGCCCTTGGACAAGTTTTGTAATTTTTCTTGATATATTTGTATCAATCAAAAAATTTTGACCTAAGTTTGAATTAGGTTTGAAATCCAATTTATTTATCCATGTATATTCACTCATGAGTTCTTCCTAACAAAGCGTCTGTGTTGCGAATAGTTGTCTTTGAAAGTTCTTCTAAATCCAACTCGAGAAGTTCTGAGAGTTTTTGTGCTGTGAACATTATATTTGATGGTACATTTGATTGGCCTTTATAAGGCTCAGGAGCTAGATATGGAACATCAGTTTCTAGCAATAGTTTGTCTAAAGGAATTTGTTTAACGGAAGCTTGTAAATCATGTGCTGTTTTATATGTAACAATTCCTGAGATGGAAAAGTAAACGCCTAGTTCTTTAAACTGTTTTGTCCAATTATTACCACCTGTCCATGAATGTAGAATGACAGGCATCGAATACCTTCCTTCTTCGAGAACTCTGTAAACATCTTTAAAGCTATCTCTACAGTGAATAATGATTGGTTTTGACAACTCTTCAGCAACGTTTAAGTGAAATAGTAGGTTTTCAATCTGATTTTCACGAGTAGACATATTTCTATAAAAATCTAAGCCTGTCTCTCCTATAAGATCTGCGCGTTCCATTAATTCGTACAACTGTGTTCTACATTCAGATAAATCATCGGCTTCGTGAGGATGCAAACCAGCTGACCAATACGAATCCATTGATAAGTTTGCCGACATATCTTCAGCTTTGAGAGAGCTGTTCACATCAACACCTGGAATAATCACATAGTGAAGATTAAAAAGATCACTTTCACTGTTATTACCCTTCATTAATTGAAGATGACAATGGGTATCTACCCATTTATATTGCGATAATGTTTCATTATTTTTCACTACTATATAAGAATAGGTGTATAAAAAATTATGAGTAAAGGCAACAAAAGTAAAATTGATAAATTAGGCAGGGTTGTTATTCCAAAATCTATTCGTGAAGCCCTCAATATTTCCCATGAAGATGAAATCTCACTATATGTTGAAGAAGGTAAGTTAATCATTACAAAAAGGGATCAATTGTGTACTTTTTGTAAAAATGCAAAAGTTGTTCAGCAAATCAAAGATAACTTCATTTGCGGTGGTTGCTTATCGAGTATTAAAGATCTTTAATAAGGTCGTAAATTTCATTACTAGAGTAATTTGAAATCTCTGATACTGCTTTAGAAATATCTTTTTTTGACAAGTTGCTATTTGTAAGTATTTTTAACGACTTTTCTAAATCAAAATCTCTAGTTTTGTTTGACGGAGTACCTTCAACGACAAACGTAATTTCCCCTTTGATGTCTTCAGGTAAAATTTGGAGTAAAGCTTCAGCATTTCCACGATAGATTGTTTCAAATTTTTTTGATATTTCCCTGCATATAACAATATTATTTTTGAAATCATTTTCATAGAAAAAAGATAAGTCTTTTTTGAGTCTTTTAGGTGAAGTAAAACAGACTGATGTTATTTTTGAAGATATTAATTTCTGCATATACAACTCTCTATCCTTCCCAGACTTTGGGATAAATCCTAGAAACTGAAATTCATTAAGATTGAATCCTGAAACTGTCAATGCTGGAAGTATGCTTGAAGGACCAGGCAGTGATACAACATTCAAATCATTGTTAACTAAATCCAATATAAGTTCAGATCCAGGGTCAGAAATCAATGGAGTTCCAGCATCAGAAATTAATGCTATGTCTTTACCCTCTTTTAATAAAGATATAATTTCATCATTTTTTGAGTGTTCATTACCAAGAAAGAATGACTTTAAAGGAGTATCAATACCAAATTTAGAAACCAACTTACCAGCTCTTCTTGTATCTTCGCAATATATAAAATCAACACTGGAAAGTGTGCCAATAACTCGTTTTGAGATATCGTCTAAGTTTCCAATTGGGGTTGGGCAGATATATAAACTACCCATTGTTTAAAAATCTATTATTTGATCTGCAATTTCCTCAAGAATGCTTTTATCTTGGGTTAACACCATTCTTATAAAAGTGCCGTCATTGTACATCCAGAAATTAGTATCACCTGCAAACAATTGTCCGCTTGCAAAGCTTTCAGCCTCAGCAAATCTACCATGCTTTGATGTCCACAATAAGTAAGCATCATAAATTTCTGTTAGGTCTTGAGCTGTATCTCCAGAAACCTTTAAAGTCATAACAAGATTTCCACTCTCATCTATGTAATCTTTCCAAGCACCGCCACCTATACCTATAGCTGCCTTAACTGACTCAACCCTACCAATAAAGCCTTGGAGAATGTATACCATATCTAATGAGCCAATATCTCCTTCATCAATTAAAGAAAAATTATTAATGGTTATTTCATCAAGAGCGACCTCTTCATACACTTCTCCAGAAAAATATTTTTCACTACTATAAATTTGTTCATCTGTTGGTAATTCGAACAAGGCTTCGTTTATTGCATTCATGCCACCATTTGAATTAATTTCTTTTACAAGCTGAGGTCCAAAAGAATAATAGAGATCAAACGGAATGTAAAAATACGAAGGCAGTTCAACTGCACAAGAGATGTTAGGCTGTTGAGAATTCATAGTAGTCCTGTCATAGCTATCCAACATACTTTCCCATCTTGCTTCTATTAAATCAGCCTGGGCTTCCATTATCGCTCTTCTTCCTGGATAATCTGAAAAATCATCTGCTTCTTTCATAGTTAAATACCATCCAGACAAATCTACGATCTGTCCTTGTAATGAATGTGTTAATTCATGAACTAAAACTCTTTGTTCCCATAAATTAAACTTTTTTTGATTTTTCTTAACTGGGATTCTTAAAATTTTATCTAATAAATTGTACGACCCTGAAGAAGCACAACGCTGAAACTCTGTTAATAAATTCTTCATTTGTTCAGGTGTTGCAGTTGTTAAGCCCCACATGTTTTCTGAAAGTACAGCTCTCTCCCACTCACCCTCTTCATAATCTTCATCGAAATCATCAAGATAAGAAACAGCATTATATTCCTGATAGCCATTAACTGTATAGAGTTGAAATTTTGGATATTCTGTAAATTTCAAACCAACCCTTTTTTCAACAAAACTAATTAGTTCATCAAATTGAGCTTTCATCTCTGGGCCCATTTCAATGAGCTCTATCCCATACTCATCAACATCCCAAGGTTCTTCAATAAATACAGTGGTTGTTGTTGATGTTGTGGTTGAAGAGGTAGTCGTGGAAGTAGTTGTATCTTCAACAACACTTGCCTCTTCAGAATCTCCAGAAGAACAGGCAACTAAAACTAGTGTTAAAAAAGTAATAAATAATTTCCTCATAGCAATTAAGAATACTGATATTGTAAGAATTAACAATTAATTGGAGGAAAAATGATTAAAGAATTTAGAGACTTTATCAATCGAGGTAATGTGGTTGAGCTAGGTGTAGCTTTTGTAATGGGTGCATCTTTCAAATCTCTTGTTGATGTATTTACAAAAAGACTGATTGAACCAGTTATTGGTTTAATAATTAACTTACCTAATTTGGAAAATCTAGGACTATTTGGAGATGTAGATCCCTCATCAGGAGTTCAATCTGGTAGTTTTGGCGCTTTTTTAGGCGAGATGATCAACTATACAATTATTGCATTTGTTATGTTTTTAGTGATTAAAGCCTATAACCACTTTGAAAATCTTGTTGCGGATGAGGAAGTGGATACTGGCAATGTTGCAGAATCTAAAGAAGTACAGCTTTTGAAAGAGATTCGAGACGGCATAAATAATATAAGTAAGTAAGATACCTTAAATGCAAAACGGTAATCTCAAACAACTTTTTAAATTTGCTACAGAAAACAAGACCAAAGCAAAGCGTGGAATAGTTTACTCCATTCTTAATAAGCTTTTTGATCTAGCTCCTCCAGTATTAATTGGTATTGCAATAGATATTGTTGTTGAAGGAAGCGAGTCATTTCTCGCATCATTTGGGATTCAAAATAAAAGAGATCAACTAATAGTTCTGGCCGTTTTAACATTTGTAATCTGGAGTCTCGAATCATTGTTTGACTATTTGTCAGCAGTAACTTGGAGAGGCATCTCTCAAGATATAGAACACAAACTAAGATCTGATACATTTAAAAATGTTTTATCACTAGATATGACCTATTTTGAGAATAAATCTTCAGGTCGCTTGATGGCGATACTCAATGATGATGTAAATCAACTAGAACGTTTTCTTGATACTGGAGCAAACAAACTCCTACAAACTGCAACAACAGTTATTGTCATTGGGGGAACGTTTTTATATATTTCTCCAACAATTGCACTTTTTGCATTTATTCCAATTCCAATAATTATTTTTGGTTCTTTTAAATTTACAACAACAATAGCTACACGTTATGAAAAAATTAGAGAAACAATTGAAACCTTAAACAATAGCTTATCAAACTCTATTTCAGGAATTCTCAATGTAAAAAGCTTTACAAGAGAAAATGTGGAGTACAACAGAATTAGATCAGCATCCAATGAAGTTAAGAGTGCAAATTACCATGCCATAAAACTTTCTGCAGCTTTCATTCCAATTATTAGAGTTGCAATCTTATTTGGATTTACTGCCACTTTGTTAATTGGAGGATTCCTTGCTTTAGAAGGTGAAATCAGAGTAGCTATGTATTCTGTGCTACTTTTTATAACTCAGAGACTTCTATGGCCATTAACTGAACTTGGAGACACGTTTGATCTTTACCAAAGAGCTATGGCTTCATTTAAAAGAATTTTAAATTTAAAAGAAGAGAAACAATCAATTATTGACGGATTAAAAGAATATGAAACTCTAGAAAATGGAATCATGTTAAATAATGCTGTTTTTTCATATACTCAAGGATTTGAAGTGCTTAAAAAGATAAATTTAAATATTGAAGCGGGGAAAACAACAGCAATTGTTGGCAGTACTGGATCGGGAAAATCTACTCTAATAAAACTTTTATTAAGACTTTACGATCTAGACTCTGGAGAAATTAATTTTGATGCAACTGAATTGAAACAACTTAAACTTGAAAGTCTTCGTAGAAATATTGGACTAGTAAGTCAAGATGTCTTTTTATTTGAAGGATCAGTGTTTGAAAATATTGCTTATGGTAATTTAGACGCTTCCAACGAAGAGGTTTGGAACGCAGCAAATCAATCAGAAGCAACTGATTTTATTAATCAATTACCTAACAAAGAAAACACAATAGTTGGTGAGAGAGGACAAAAACTTTCTGGTGGTCAAAGGCAGCGAATCTCAATTGCACGGGCTATATTAAAAAATCCAGAAATTCTTATCTTAGATGAAGCTACATCCGCAGTAGACAATGAGACCGAAGCTGCAATTCAGAGATCTCTTGATATGCTCAAACAAAACAGAACGGTAATAGTCATTGCTCATAGGCTTTCAACAATTAGAAATGCTGACAAAATATATGTTTTAGAACACGGAGAAATTATTGAATCAGGCAGCCATGAAGAGTTGCTCCAAAACAAAGATGTTTATCATAAATTGTGGTCAGTTCAAACAGGGGAAACTGTTTAAATAACCTTCTTTGCTATATATTCACCAATTGCAAATGATGCTGTAGCTGCAGGACTTGGTGAGTTTAAGACATGAAGCGACTGCTCTCCTTCTTGAAACACAAAGTCATCTACTAAGTCACCTGAACTGCTCACAGCTTGAGCTCTAACTCCGGAAACTCTTGGTTTTAAATCATTCATTTCAATATTGGGTATATATTCTAAAATCTCTTTCAAAAAGACTCTCTTATTAAGGGATCTGTACATTTCAGAAATGCCTGTTTTGAAATATTTCTTACCTAACTTCCACATACCCTTATAGCCTGCAGTACCTGCAAATTCTTTTAGGTTTATATTTGTCCACTTATACCCTTCTTTTGCCAAAGCTAGGACTGCATTTGGTCCTGCTTCAATATGGTTATCAACTGTTTTTGTAAGATGTATTCCTAAGAATGGAAGATCTGGATTGCTTATTGGATAAATCATATTATTTACAAGGTGTGATTTAGATTCATCAATAACATAATACTCTCCCCTAAATGGAATTATTTTTAGCTCTGGTTCTAAATTATCTTGTAATGCAACAACATCTGAAAAAAGACCAGCACAATTTATAAAAAAACTAGCTTCATAATTTTTTCTATTTGTTGAAAGATGTTTATAGCCTTTATTAGTTTCAATTTTCTTTAGCTTTTCAAAAAAATGAATGTCGCCTCCTAATGAAACAAATTTATCAGCAATTGCTTCTGTAACAACTTTGTAATCTACAACCCCTGCCTGTGGAACAAATAAAGCATTATCAAATTTGCAATATGGTTCAATTTTTTGAATGTCATTCTTTTCTAAAACTTTTACCCCAGACATATTCAAAGCTTCAGATCTTGAAAGTAAATTTGAAATTTTATCAACATTATGATCTACTACAATTTTTCCCTCAATTCTGTGAGGAATATTTTGCTCATTTAAAAAATCAATTAACAACTCCCTTCCTCGTATGCAGAGATTAGATTTGAATGAATTAGGCTGATAATAAATCCCAGAATGTATAACTCCTGAGTTTCTTCCAGATTGATGTTGACCGGGTGTTTTTTCTTTTTCTAGAACAAGAACATTTTTTCCAGATTGTTGAAGATGTAGTGCTGTTGATAAACCTACTATGCCTCCACCAGCGATTGCATAATCATATACTTTTTCCATATTGGTGGAGGTGCGGGGAGTCGAACCCCGGTCCTTCCAAGCTATCAAACAGCTTCTCCGAGTGCATCCGATTAATTACTGTTTGACAAGTTATCGGAACCTACAGTCAAACAGGTTTACCTAAATCTTAGTAGTTAGTCGGTAACCTAACTAAGCATCCCACATTTCGACGCCATTACTATCCGAGGTGGGAACCCCGATAGGTGACGAGCAGCGTTAGGCTGCTAAAGCCAACTTAGGTTTGGCAGTTATCTTTTTTTTCTACGTTTTTTACGAGGCCCTAGAACCCTCGACTCGCTACTGAGAGACTCACTTCAAAGTCGAAGCCAGTTCACCCCCATACACTTTTCTAAGCTAGTAAATTATAATGTAGATTGGTAAATTTTAAAATATGAAAATTAATAAGAACAGTTTCGAATTAAATGAAAAAGCTGAAATTGAATTAGATTCATCAGATAATGAAGGCTTAATTAACATTCCTAAAAACTTTAAAATATCTGCAGAAATTGAAAATTATTTTGGAAAAATATTAATAAATTCAATCTCCATTAACTATGAAAAAGATGACTTTGAATTTACTAACTCTGGAGTTGAAAAGAATATTGCACAACTAGATCTCAAATTGCTTGATAGACATATTTTTAAATCTCTATCTGATAAAGCAGGAATTGGACACTCTCCCTATGCATACTTTCTTAATTACGACTTTATAGCTTTTGAAAAAGGTCGAAGGTTGAGTGATTTGGATTGGTCAATGTTTGCATCTTTATATATATATAGTTGCCATGTCCTTCCAGCGTCTGTGAAAGTAGAACTTTCTTTAGCTAAACACTTAAGAATTTCTGAAGAAAATTTCAAACGATTTTTAAAAAAGATACCAACAAATCTATTTCGAAAATCTGGTCATATCGATGCTCGGGGTGGAGATATATCTCTTGAAGCAGAGAATATTATAAAACAACACCTTGGGAATCTAAGCTTAGAATTTGAAAATCACCCTTACTTAAAGTTTTACTCCGATTCAGACTTAGCCTGAGGTCGAACCATCGAAATTATTTTTTCTACGTTAATTATCCACATCTCTCGTGATTTAACATCGTCCTTCCAAGATTCATCTAATTCTCTTCTGTAAGGTTTTCCTGTATATCGGATAGATACCTTATCAATATGATCATTGGCTGCAATGTTTTCAATTATTTCTTCAACTTCCCCTCTTACTTCCCAGCTTGAATACATAGCTTGTGGATGAAAAACTACGAGGGAGATATACTTATTATTTCTTATATTTTGAGCTTTTTTTCTACCTATCTCTGTATTAATAATTAATTTATTTTCTATATAATCAATCCACATTAAATGAGTTTGGACTTCACCATTTTGTGCATGAGTTGAGATTGCACAAAATGCATTACTATCGATCGCATCTTTTAATTCTATTGGAAGTTGCATACATAATAATTTTAGGTAAAAATTATCAATATGGCATTTATCGATCTTTTCAAATTTGAAGAAGCTACTGGACTTCTTAAAAATGAGTATGAAAAAGGAATAAGACGTGCTGGTCGAATATGGAATATTTTGACAATTCAATCTCAAACTCCAGAAACACTACGAGACTCAATGAGATTATACAACTCAACAATGCATGGTAACTCTACAATTTCTCGCTTTGATAGAGAATTGTTGGCAGTAATTACTTCTATGGCAAATGAGTGTGAATACTGAATACGTGCTCACTTATACGATCTCCGGTCGGAGACAAAAGATCAACAACTTGTAGATGAAGTAGCAAATAATTGGAAAACAAGTTCCTTAACCAAAAATCAACTTGTTTTATGTAGATTTGCTGAAAAACTTACATTAAATCCTGGAAAAATTACTGAATTAGATTATCAAAGTCTTAAAGAAGTTGATTTAAATGACAAAGAGATATCTGAAGTTGTACAGATTATTTCTTATTTTAATTATATAAATAGAGTTGCAGATGGGCTCGGTCTTGAACCTGAGAAATTTATCGATATTAAAGGGTACAAAATAATTATTGATGAATAACTACAAACTTCTAACATAGTTGTAGTGAGAATAAATCAGACAACTATATTAATTGGGATTTTTGGAATTGTATTTATATTCTTCTTTGGTGTGTCATCTATTATTACTATTGAACAACCAGAAATTGTCAGTATTGAAAATAACCAGATTGAAAATAAACCTGTTTCAACTATTACCCCAGTTGTTGAGGAAAGTACATCAACAACTACCACTACCACTTTGCCTCTACTTCAGGAAACTGAACAAGATTTTATCCTTCCAGACAGCGATGGCGCTAGTATCGAAACTTCGGAAATTGCAATTTTTGCAAGTGATGACGAATTAGAAAAAAATAAATTTATACCTGGAATTAACTTAAATGAAGGATGCAGACTAACAAGTGCTGAAGATAACGGATTAATCTGGAACTCTCCTCAAGCTATTAATGCTTATAACAGTGATTTTTTTAATTTTTCTTTAAGTGTTCATAGTGAAGTTGCACTAGATGTAAACTGTCTGGCAAACTTAATTTCAACCATTTTAAATGATCAACGTGGCTGGAGAAGTGTGGAAGATAAACCTTTTCAAATAGTTAATGAGTCAGATGCAGATTTCAATATAATTTTTGCGACACCAAATATTGTCGATGAACTTTGCTACCCTTTACAAACAAATGGATACTACTCATGTAGAAATGGTAACAATGTAGTTATCAACTATTTTAGATGGATGTCAGGTGCTGAGGATTTTGGTACTGACTTGGCAACTTATAGACTGTATTTAATTAATCATGAAGTAGGGCATTTTCTTGGTTGGGGTCATGTAGGTTGTCCTGCACAAGGAGCACTAGCACCACTTATGATGCAACAGTCGGTAACAACTAATGGATGTATACCAAATGGTTGGCCATTATATGAAAGACTAAATAGTATATATAAAATCTTCAATGATTAGAATTCAGTCTATTGACTAGATTCTTTTAAATTATCAGCAGCTTCGTTTGAGTCTTCGCTTCCAATTAATGAAATTTTTGGAATTGAGTTGATAGCTTTAATATTAGGTTCAAGACCTCTACTCTTACCCCAACAAAGAAAACTTGCAAAGAACAATACCCCTAGCAAACCAATGCTAGGAGAGTGAACCGCTACACTTGCTTCAATTCCACCAAAAAAGTTATTTAATGCAATCAATCCAAATAATACACTGTAAAATCTCATAATAATTTTTTGAGCATACACTTCACCGATAAATCTAGACCAGAGAGCTAATAATGCTGTTGATAACAACATAAGCGAGACTAATCTATTGGAATTAAACCACGATCCTGCATCTTGTGCTACATATTGTAAATTTAAAACTTTAGCTACAGTATTTGGAGCTAAAGCAATTGTTAGTGCAGATAGTCCTGCAAAAAAGGCAACTACGTTGTGTATCGATTTGTAGGATACATTTTCTAAAATTGGATCTAAATATTTCATGACATATTATGTATCAAATTTGAAAGCTATACAAGAAGTTTTTTAGTTATTGGTGCCAGCCTAAACAACTAAAATGTATTTTAATTATTATATTTTTTTGAATTTATTACAACAGTTTTTTTAGATTTATAAAACAGCTGAATCATCTCCAGATAGTATCTTTTTAATATTTTCAACCGTATCCATACCTGCTTTGAATTGAGCTTCGTGTGTTGAAGCTCCAATATGTGGTGTAGTTACAATATTTAAATTTTTAAATTCCTCAACATTTTCTGGTGGCTCTTTTGAGAAAACATCAAGACCAACACCATAAATTTTATTTTCCCTTAGGAGTTCTATTAAATACTTTTCATCAACTACTCCACCACGGGATGTATTAATTAATATTGAATTGCTTTTTAGTAAATCTAATTTATCTTTTGATAATAAATCTTCAGTTTCTTTAGTTTTTACAACATGTACTGTGACAACATCTGAAATAGAGAGTAGTTCATTTAACTCCAAATTTTTTTCTACCCCATCCCAATCTGATACAAATGGATCGTAAAAAACTACATTCATTCCTAAACTTTGAAATATTGATGAAACTAACTTTCCAGCTTTTCCAAATCCAACTATCCCTAAAGTTTTCCCATAAAGCTCTGTTCCAATAAATTGACTTCTTTCCCATTTAGAACTTTTCACATGTTGATCGGATAAAGTAATCTTTCTTGCTACTGAAATAATTAAACCTACAGTTAACTCAACAACTGAAAGTAAATTTGCAGCAGGTGAATTAGTTACTTTTATGTTGTTTTCTTTTGTATAGCTCATGTCGATATTGTCAACACCAACACCACATCTAGCAATTATTTTTAAGGCTTTAGCATGTTGGAGTACATTCTCAGTTAAAGTAGTGCCACTCCTAATAACAACAATCTCAGAATTACTAATCTCTTCTATAAGTGCATCTTGTTTATTTTCAAAAGCTGAAATATCAGTACACGAACCAATAGATTCTAATTCACTCTTGACTTTTGAATTTAATTTATCGCAAATAAGTATCTTCATTCTTTTGTCCTTAATTTTTCTAAAGCTAAGTTGTGTAATTCTTCAGATGCACTTGCTAACACATACACATGATTCTCATGAAGGCCTAGTTTTTTTCCCTCCCAATCAGTCATAATACCACCAGCACCTTCAACAATTTTTGTTAAAGGCAGGTAATCGTGTGGAGCTGTTAATTTCTCTGCAATAAGATCGATATGTCCACTTGCTAAGAGGCCATAATTGTAACAATCGCTACCTGTCGTAGTAACTTTGACTGATTTTTCTAGGGACTGATAAGATCTCCATTTTTGCATTCCAAATTCATGACTAGATGTTGTGGCCATTACTGCATCTTCTAATTTTTGAACTGATTTGCATTGAGTCTTTCTGCCATTTACTTCTGTGAATGAATCACCAAAACACGACCATCTCTCTTCTAAAGCTGGGCAATCGATTACACCAGCAATAACTTCATTGTTTTCTACAATTGCAATCAATGTTCCAAAATCATATTTACCTGCTATAAAACTTCTTGTCCCATCAATTGGATCAATAATCCAGTGAACATTGGAATTGTTATCTAGTGTGTCAAATTCTTCGCCAGTTATGTTGTGAGTTGGAAAGGATGAAGAGATTCTTTCTCTCAAAAATTTCTCAATATCTTTATCCGCAAGAGTTACCGGACTTGAATCCCCTTTCAGAGACAGATCTCTTATTTGTCTAAAATAACTTAAGGCAATTTTTCCTGACTCATTTAGAGCATTATTAATAAAAGTTTTTAGAGAATCTATATCAATAGAATTATTTTCCATAAATCTATACTTTACTTATTATAAATTAATTTAGAGTAGATTTAGCTCTTCTAATTTGGAATGCAGTTGAGGATCTGTGGGCTCGACAAGAAACGAACCATCCTCAAATACAATTGTAGGGATTCTTCTTTGATTGTTTTGTAGTTTAGTAATATACTCATTTGCCTCGGTATCGTCATCTACATTTATCTCATCAAATTGTACATTTAACTTCTTAAGCAAAGCTTTAGAGCGGATACAGTCACCACACCAATCAGTTGTATAAAATTTAATACTCATAGTTAAGAATTCGAATTAGCTTGTTGAAGCAATTCAAAAAAGCCACCAAGAAATAATGATAATTCATTTAAAGTTTGGAATGCTTCGTCAAACTGCCCTTGTAATGAAGTTACTACCTCAGTTGTAGCATCAAGTTTTGGAAGCAAGTCTTGAATGTCTGCAATAACACCCATAGCTTCTTCTAATGCAAATGAAATTGCACCTACTTCAATATAAATAAAATATCCTGCTCCTAAAAATAAGACCAGTAATACTATCTGTAAAAAGAGGACTGCTTTTAGCAATTTATATTAAAGCTGATACTTTTTCTTTTATAACTTCTTTAGGTTGAACACCAACAAAACGTTCTTTTACTTCCCCACCTTTTAACATAACAACTGTAGGTACGCCCATAACGCCATTGGCCCCAGCGATTTCTGGATATTGATCAACATCTAATTTAACAAACTCTACACCTTCAACTTCGGCTGATAGTTCGTCGAGAATAGGGCTTAATACTTTACAAGGCCCACACCATGTAGCATGGAAATCAATAACTACTGGCGATTCAGAATTCACAAGCTGTGAATACTCTTCTGCGTTAATATCTTTCAATTTTTCTCCTTTTCAAAAATTTAGTTTATATTAGATGAGTTTATACAAGCAATTATCTTAAAGATTTATACTTAAAAATAATGAATAATGTAATTGTTTCTCCCCACTACCTTTCTACAAGTATCGGTTCTAAAGTGTTTGCCAAAGGTGGTAATGCCGTTGATGCTGCCATCGCTACAAATCTTATTCAGGGTATAGTAGCTCCAGAAACATGTGGAATAGGTGGAGATTTGTTTGCGCTTGTTTGGATTCCTGGAGAGAAAGAACCTTATTATTTAGATGCAGCTGGATATGCGGGTAGTGGTGTAAACCCTGAGGAGTTAAAAAACTTTAAGTCGATACCTCTTAATCACCCAATGTCTGTGACTGTGCCTGGAGCAATTGCTGGTTGGTTTGAGTTAAGTAAAAAATTTGGAAAGTTGGACATTAATGACATTCTCAACTTAGGTATTGAGTTATGTCATAACGGTTTTGAAGTTTCTGAAGAACTCCATTCATCTCTAAATCACCATGTTGATGAATTAAGTGGACAAGAGTCTGGATATTCATTCTATAGAAATGAAGAACCCTTAGAGGTGGGGTCTAAAGCAAGAAGAGTACAACTCGGTAAAACTTTAGAGATGCTTGCAAACAATGGTTTAATGTCTTTCTATAACGGTGAAATAGCAAACTCAATCTCAAAAAGTGTTAATAACATTCTGACACAAAGTGATCTTGAAAACTTTAAAGCAATTTGGAGAAAACCACTTAAATTGAATATTTATGGATATGATGCATGGACAACTCCTCCACCAACTCAAGGGTATTTAACATTAAGTGCATTAAGAGGATATGAGCTTTTAGATAATGGTAAATTTGATCCGCACAAATTAATTGAAAGCTATAGAGCTTTTGCAGCAGATCGTGACCGTATAACTTACGACTATAAAGATCAAGTCAATGAATTTCCAGGAGTAGACAATGAATACATAAATTCAATAGTGTCTCAGGTAGATGACGCAAAGATGAAAAAATTTAATGCTCCAAAACCACATGGTGGAGGAACTGCTTATATGACAACTGTTGATGAATCTGGCATGGGGGTTTCTCTAATTCAATCAAATTTTTATGGAATAGGTAGCAGAATAGGAGTAGGCAATTATGGCTTCTTCTTACATAACAGAGGGTGTGGTTTTAACTTAGATATTGACCATCCAAATTATCTACAACCAGGAAATAAACCACTGCATACTCTTTCTCCAACACTGTGGACAAAAAATAACATCTTAGAATTTATTATTGGTACACGAGGAGGAAGGTACCAACCGCAATTATTGGCACAAGTAATTTTGCCCTATATCAAAGATGGTATTGAATTTAGCAATATTATGACACAACCTCGTTGGACAATTGATTACTTCCAAAAAAACAGCACTTCTAAATTAAAGTTTGAAAAAATTGACGAAAAACAAAAAACATACCTTGAATCAAAAGGTCATGAAATAGAAGTTATCAATAAAATGATGAAGGGAAATGGTCCAATTAGTACAATTTACAAAAATAAAGATAGCTTTCATGGTGTTGCTGACATAAGAGTTGGGACAGAGTCAGTCTTTAGTAGTTCTTAATTTCTCTGTTGTGTTGCTTATCAATTAATTTTTTTCGTTTGTCGTAATCTTTTTTACCTTTAGCAAGAGCGATTTCAATTTTAACGTATCCATTTTTTTCAAATAGTTTTGTTGCAATAAGCGTATATCCTTTTTGAGACGTCAGTCCAATAAATCTTTTAATTTCTGATTTATGAAATAAAAGTTTTCTCCTAGCTTTTGGATCATAGTCAGTTTGTTGAGCAAACTTATATGGTTCAATATTCATCTCGTATAAATAGGCCTCTTCTTCTTCAATAACAGCAAATGCATCAACAATTGAAGCTGCTCCATTTCTAACACTTTTTGTTTCAGGACCTGTCAAAACTATTCCCGCATCAAAAAACTCCTCAAATTTATATGAATTTCTCACTCTTCTATTTTCAGCAAAAACCTTCATTAGTTTAAAAAACAGTATGGATTTACCCTGCCTCTAGAAGTTGGATCTAGATAAGGCAGACTGCAATTTGCAAAACTCGGATTTTTTAGTCTTACTTCAAAATGTAAATGAGGACCAGTAGATCTTCCAGTATTTCCAACAGTACCTATCTGATCTCCTGTTACAACTGTTTGGCCAACATTCACTGAAATTCTATCCATGTGAAAATAAAGAGTGGTCATGCCTCCACCATGGTCTATAAACACAGTATTTCCTGCTAGACCGTAGTAACGTGCTAAGATTACTACTCCTCCAGCTGCAGCTTTGATTGGAGTGCCACGATTAGCAGCAATATCAATTGCTCCATGAAAGCTTGTTGTTCCACCTAGTCGTCTCCACTTGTATCCACTTGATACATAACCTGTTGTAACAGGCCATGACAATTGATTTGGAGCAACACCTCCAGAGCTACTTAATCTATCTATATCGGCTTGAATTGCATCTTCAAGCTTTTCTAAATCTGCGTGCTCTTTATCAAGTTTTTCTAATTCTTTATTAGCTTGATTAAGTAATTTTTGTGCTTCTTGCCTTGCTCTCAATACTTGAACTTTTTGAGCTTCAACCACAGCCTTTTCTCTTTCTACTGCATTTCTTTTTTGTTCAACCTCATTAGCAAACTCTTCAGCATCTAGAGAGATTTGATTTTTTCTTTCTTCTTCATTTTGAAGAGTTTCAACAATTTGTGTTCTCTCTTCCTCTCTCTCGGTTAAAAAAATTGTTTGATTTGTTGCAAGATTTCTTAATGCGTTAAGCTGCTCAACAATTTCGTATGCACTATCAACAATTGTTGATGCGTACCCAAGAGCAACTAGAAAACTAGATAGCTCTTCTAACTCTATGAACAATGCAGTAGCTGGACTCATTACTCCGTTAATGTATAAACTAACTGCTTGTTCTTGAAATTCTTCATCAGCCTCAACAAGACTTTGTTGTGTTTCAAAAAGTTCGTCTGTTACATCTCTGATTTCAGTTTTAATTTTTCCTAATCTAGTTTGCTCTCTAACTATATTTTGTTGTACTAAAGCCAAATCAGTTAATGTGCCATCATAATTTTCTAAAGCTCGTTCAAGTTCTCTTTCTGTTGCATTGAGTTTTGCTTGAACTGCAGCTAGGTCTGAATTAACTTTTTTTAAATCTGCATTGTTGGCAATAATTGCTTTTTCTAAATCTGAACGTTCACCTTCATACTTATCAATCTGTTCAGCAATTGCTTGAAGTTGCTTTTCAACCTCAATTAATCTCTCTTCTGCAGTAATGGCTGAAGATTGTTCTATGAAAAAGAGATTTACAAAAATTGAAAAAACTACAAAAATTGATAATGCTTTTTTAATCATTTAGCGCTCTTCTTATTCCAATAAAAGAAGCTACCACACCAAATACAAATGAAAATAAAATCATAAATAAAGTTAATGTAATTAAATAAGTATCAGAAAAATTAATTTCAAAAATTCCATCAGATATAAATGATGTTTTAGAATACTCTATTAAACCCCAACCTAAACCTATTGCGATACTTGTACCTATTAATGACTCAACAACGGCTTCAAAAATAAAAGGAAGCCTTATATATGTTGCTGACGCTCCAAGAAGCCTCATAATCTTTATTTCTTTTATTTTAGAAAAAGCAGTCAACCTCATAGTATTGATAATCAAAATAAAGGCTGCGAACCCTATTAAACCTGCAAATGATGTTGCTGCAATAATTAAAGTATTCGTTAACCCCAACAATCTATCAATAGCCTCACCAGAAGCTCTGATCTCTTTTACTGCAGGATTTCCCTCAGTTCTTTCGATGATAAATTCATAATCTGATGGATCGTTTAGATTTACTCTGAGTGAAGATGGTAAGATTTCATAATCTACTTGACTAAGTAAATCTTGTTGGTCGCTAAATAGTTGCTTAAACTCATCCGCAGCTTCAGACTTTGTAAAATACTCCACAGTTCTAACTTCTGGATAGTTTTCTATAGAAGTTTGTAATTGTTTATGAGCAGTAGTAGTAACTCTGTCGTCTAGAAATATAACAACGTGAGTTCCATTTTGCCAGCGGAGGGTGTTGTTTTCTACAATCTTTCTCGCAGAGATTGTTGAGAATACTAAAAAGCTAGAAACGAGGATAGCAATTATTGTCGCAAATACTAAAAGAGGTGATCTTTTCATATTTACTAAAGTATTTTTAAATACGTATGAAAGTTTGTTCATATTAAACCTTTAAGTAGCTACCATTTCCTTCATCTCTTTTGAGTTTTCCTTGTGAAAGCTCCAAAACTCTTTTTTTTCTTCTATTGACGATTGTTGAGTCGTGAGTTGCCATAACTACAGTTGTTCCAGCTCTATTTATTTTTTCAAGCAAACTTAAAATTTGAACACTTAAATCTGGATCAAGATTTCCTGTAGGCTCATCACAAAGGAGAAGTAGTGGATTGTTAGCAAGTGCACGAGCAATACTAACTCTAGTTTGTTCGCCTCCAGATAGTTGAGAAGGGAACTTAAAAGCATTTTCATTTAACTCAACTAAATCAATTAAGGTATTTGTTTTTGAATCTATTTCGTCAGAAGGTGTGCCCATTACTTCTAATGCAAAAGAAATGTTTTCAAAAGCTGTTCTTGTTTCGAGTAATTGAGGTTCTTGTGTAACAATTCCAATTTTTCTTCTCAAAATTGGAATTTTCCAATTTGGTAACTTTACTACATCTATTCCTGCAACTTCGATATCACCTTTTGTTGGAAAATAGTCTTTATATAACATTTTCAATAATGACGACTTTCCACTGCCTGAGTGCCCAATTAAATACACAAATTCACCTTCGTTAATTTGAGTAGTTATATTAGACAAGGCAACACTTCCACCTTCAAACACTAAAGAAACATTTTTTAATTTAATCATTTATTCCCTGCCTACGCCATTTTAGATAGTCATTGACAAATATGGAAATTTCTCCATCTAATACACTTTGAACATTACCTACCTCTGTACCCATCCTAGAATCTTTCACTTGTTGATAAGGCTGTAAAACATAAGATCTAATTTGTCTACCCCAACCAGCTTCATGCTGGTCTCCTCTAATCTCATCAAGTTTTTTTAGCTCATCATCTCGTTTTTTCAATACAAGTTTTGACTTTAACAATTCAATAGCCCTATTTTTATTTTGCAGTTGAGATCTTTCAGCCTGACATGCAACAACTATTCCAGTTTCAAGATGAGTAATTCTTACAGCAGAATCTGTAGTGTTAACATGCTGACCTCCTGCACCAGAAGATCTATATACATCAATTCTTAACTCTTCATCAAGGATTTCAATATCTTCATTATTTTCAATTAACGGAACTACATCAACACCTGCAAAACTTGTGTGTCTTCTTTTGTTGCTGTCAAACGGACTTATCCTAACAAGTCTATGCACACCTCTCTCGCTCTCCAATGTTGCATATGCTCTATAAGAATCGACCCTCAAGGACACTGATTTAATTCCAGCCTCTTCACCTTGAGAAATTTCTTCAACTTGAAAACTCAAATCGTTTTGAGAGAGAAACCTAGAATACATTCTGTACAACATATCAGCCCAATCATGTGCATCTACTCCTCCTGCGCCTGCATTTATTGTCAACATTGCGCTTAGATCATCATATTCCCCAAAGAACAAAGCTTCATTTTCTATATCTGATAATTTTTGTTCTAAGGATTTGATCTCATTTTCAAAATCATCATTGTCAGATTCATCTGAAGAAATAGACAATAGTTCCTTAAAATCATCTAAATCTTTCTCTAGTTTTGCAAAAGAAGATACTAGCTTCTCTATCTCTGAAGCTTCTTTGGATATCTGTTGAGCTTTGTTTGGGTCATTCCAAAAATTTTTATCTGAAATTTGATGGTTTAATGCTGTTAATTGAATTGCTTTTTTTGGTATGTCAAAGATACTCCTTTGCAGAGATGAGTCTCTCAGACATTTTTTCAATATTTAATATCAATTCTTTAGACATATTAACCGTGACATTTTTTGTATTTTTTACCAGAACCACATGGGCATGGTGAATTTCTACCTACTTTATTATCAGTCTCTATATTAGTTTCTTTTTTTTCATCATTACTTTTTTTAATTAAACTAGAATCAAAATTTAGCAAAATTCTAATCACTGAGTACTTTACATTATTTACTAAATCTTCAAATAAATCATAACCCTCTTTTTGGTACTCAACTAAGGGGTCACGTTGTCCCATTGCTCTTAGCCCTATTCCTGATCGTAAATAGTCCATTTCAGCTAGATGATCTTTCCAAGCTTGGTCAATAAATGATAGAGAAGATGCTCGACCTAAATTCCAAAAATTGTTCTCGTCTTGTTGGCTATTTTCGTCAAATAACGATCTTAATTCTGAAAAAATATCTAAGCTATCATCAATTTTTTTTTCTTTTAGAAGTTTATTTTTTGACGCATCGCTTAATATTTCTGACAACTCTTCTGAAACCAGAGACTCAAATTCTTCTAAAGTCTCATAAGTTGATTTCAAATTTTCAAAATTAGAAGAAACCTGACTTATTACATCTTCTAACCAGTCAGTAATCAATTGTTTAATAGAATCTGCAAGAAGTAGTTGTTTTCTCCACTTATAAATTACTTCTCTTTGTTGGTTGAGGACCTGATCAAATTTAAGAACATTTTTTCTAATTTCAAAATTTAAAGATTCAACTTGTGATTGAGCTCTTTCTATACTCTTTGTAACCATTGATTGTTCTATTCTCTCTTCATCAGGTAAATTAAGCCTGTTCATAATCGACTCAATTCTTTCACCTTGAAATCTTCTCATTAACTCATCTTGTAAAGATATAAAAAATCTTGATTCACCTGGGTCTCCTTGCCTTCCAGATCTTCCTCTAAGCTGATTGTCAATTCTTCTTGATTCATGTCTTTCAGTACCAAGTACATATAATCCACCAATATTTAGCACTTCTTGTTTTTCAATATCTACTTCTTTTTGAATTTCTGAGATAATTTTTTCAAATTCATTTTGGTTGAATTCCGAACTGTCTTTAAGGTGTTTTTGCATTGCCATTTCCTCGGCATTTCCTCCAAGCTTAATATCAACACCTCTACCAGCCATGTTAGTTGCAACTGTTACAGCGCTTTTTCTACCTGCCTGAGAAATTATTTGTGCCTCCTGTTCGTGATTCTTTGCATTTAAAACATTGTGGATAATACCTTTTTCAGTCAATCTTTTGGATAGTATTTCAGATGCCTCAACCGAAACAGTCCCTAGTAATACAGGTTGACCATTTTCATTTCTTTCAACTACATCTTGGATAACAGCATCTAATTTTGCATCTGTTGTTTTGTAAACTGCATCTTGTTGGTCGATACGTTGTATTGGTACATTAGTTGGGACCTCAACTACTTCTAAATTATAAATTTGGATAAATTCTGCTTCTTCAGTTTTAGCTGTACCTGTCATTCCAGAAAGATTCTCATACATTCTAAAGTAATTTTGGTAAGTTATAGAAGCTAAAGTTTGATTTTCATCTTGAATCCTTACATTTTCTTTTGCTTCAAGTGCCTGATGTAAACCGTCTGAATATCTTCTGCCTTCAAGGACTCTACCTGTAAATTCATCAACAATTTTAATCTGACCTTCTGCAACAATATAATCAACGTCTTTAGCAAAAATTGTATGAGCTCGTAGAGATGCCGTGAGGTAATGTATTAAATTTGTTTGTGTATTTTCATAAAGATTATTAATTCCAAGCTTTCCTTCTACATACTCAACACCAATTTCTGTAGGATGTACTTGTTTTTTAGCTTCATCAATTTCAAAGTGAATATCCCGTTTCATGCCTTTAACAATTTTTGAAAAATCTTGGTACCATTTTGTTGAATCAGATATCTTTCCTGAAATAATTAAAGGTGTTCTAGCCTCATCTACAAGTATTGAGTCAACTTCGTCAACTACGCTATAAAATAAGTCTCTTTGTACAAGCTGCTCTTTTGAAATTGCCATATTGTCTCTTAAATAATCAAACCCAAATTCATTATTAGTTCCATAAGTTATGTGTTTTTTATAAGCTTCTGCTTTTTCTCCATAGTCTTGATTTGAATAAACCAAGCCAACTTCCAATCCTAAGAAGTTATAAATTGGCTCCATCCACTCGGCATCTCTCTTTGACAAATAATCATTGACAGTTACAACATGAACTCCTCTTTTATACAAAGCCATAGTCGATATAGGTAGTGTTGATACTAACGTTTTACCCTCACCAGTTTTCATTTCTGCGATTTTACTTCTCAACAAAACTAGTCCACCAAACAATTGAACATCATAATGTCTTTGACCCAATGTTCTTTTTGATGCTTCACGAATGTAAGCAAAAGAATCTACTTCAATTGATTCAACACCGTTTTCTAATTGTTGTGATAAGTTTTGAAATCCTGATTTTATCTGCTCATCACTTAATTGTTCAAATTCAGTTTCTTTTGCATTGATTTTTCCAACAATAGAATTGAGTTCTGATGCAAGCTTACCGCTTCCAACAGATAGAACTTTTTTAAAAACGTTCACTCTAGCTAGTGCCAAACTCCCAAGAATCTAGATAAACAACCTGATCCTCCGTAAGGACTTCTAATTGACCACCCATAAGTTTAAGTTTTGTAGCAGCAATCTTTTGATCAACAGTTTTTGGTAATGTGTAAACTTTATTTTCTAAATCTTTGTAATTATCTTTAATCCACTCTGAAGCTAATGCCTGGTTAGCAAAAGACATATCCATAACTGATGCCGGGTGACCAGTAGCAGCTGCAAGGTTGACAAGTCTTCCTTCTCCTAAAACAAGAATTTCATTACCTTTATATTCGTAACTGTCTACGTGCTCACGTAAACGATTTACAGTAGTAGATATGTCGTTTAGCTCAACAAGATTAATCTCCACATCAAAGTGACCAGCATTTGCTAAAACAATACCGTCTTTCATTACATCAAAGTGATGTACATCTAGAACATGACGATTACCAGTTACAGTTACGATCACATCAGCAATTTTAGATGCCTCTAAACTAGTTTTGACTTCGTAACCATGCATCAAAGCTTCAAGGGCTCTAACAGAATCCGGTTCTACAACTGTAACTTTTGCGCCCATCCCATAAGCTCTCTCAGCAACCCCTTTTCCACAATCTCCAAATCCAAATACAACCACATTTAAACCCGCAATTAACAAATCAGTTGCTCGTATAATTCCATCCATAGAACTCTGACCAGTACCAAAGCGGTTATCAAAGAGGTGTTTGGTGTCAGAGTCGTTTACTGCAACAACAGGAAATCGTAATTTATTATTTTTTTCCATAGATTTTAGGCGAATAACACCAGTTGTTGTCTCCTCCATCGATCCAAGTACTGGCAAATCCTCTCTAGAAGTATGTAAAAGGTTAACAAGATCTGCACCGTCGTCCATAGTAATGTCTGGCTTTGTGTCTAAAACAAAATTTAAATGTTTAAAGAATTCCTCATTTGACACTCCACGAATTGCATGTACTTCAATATCATTTTCGGCTAAATAAGCCGCAACAGCATCTTTGGTTGATAGCGGATTTGAAGCACAAAGAGCAACATTTGCTCCACCAGCTTTAAGAGTAAGCATCAAATTAGCAGTTTCTTTTGTAACATGCATGCACGCGCCAATATTTAAACCCTCTAATGGTTTTTTTTCAGCAAATTCAGACTTTATTTCATCTAAAACTTGCATCTGTCTTTGTGCCCAACTGACTTCAGCAGCACCTTCATTAGCTAAGTTTGAATCTTTTATGCTTGACATTTAACTACCTTTCAATAATGATTTTAAATTTTCTATTTTTGCAATATCATATGGGTCTATATTTAGCTCATCCGCCAAAAAAACACTTACCAAATCACCAAATAAGATTAAATGAAATAATTTTTTAACTATATTTTTTGATGATATATTTTTGACTTCAAAAATATTCACATCATTACCAATAATTCGTTTTGTAAGTTCAAATCTCTTCTTTATTTGTTCTTGTTCTTCATCATCTCTTAGAAAAATTACTTGAAAATTGCTTCTCGATCCACTCTTATCAGCATCCCAAGAAAGAATTTCATTGTGATGTATTTCAGGCATATAACCTACAAATGCCTTTGATTTTGAATTCTCATTTATTTGAGTTTTCCATCTTTGAGCAGCAAGAAAGCTACCAGGAGTGCCTCCATAGATTACAACAGTTTTATTTCCAATTTCAACTGATAATTTTTTTGAAATCTCCAAAATATTATCTTGAGAATCATCTTCAAGTAAATCATTTATATAATTTTTTACTTCTTCACAAGCAATTTTGAAATCAAATTCAATATTTGTAGGCAAATAATGTAGTACAGCTCGTGCCATATGCCCTAATGCAGCTCTAGGTTGAAGACCTGTTGGTACCTTTACATAGTTTTTGTTATTTTTTTCAGCGATTTTTACCAGTTCGCCTCCACTTGCAACTACTGACCAATCTAATTTATGTTCTATTGCTTCATTTACAGCACTAATTGTTTCTTCTGTATTTCCAGAATAGGAAAGAAAAAGGCAAGTAGGTTTGGATTTAAGTAAGTGGCTTGGAATTCCATATGTTTTTGAGACTTCTACATTGATAGTTGAATATTTGTTTATAAGCAATTTAAGAATATCTCCAGCAATTCCAGAGCCACCCATTCCAACTATTAATAAATCTTGATAGTCAGGAGATGAAAAATTGTTTGATAATTCTAATTCTTGATTGATTTGATTGCCAAGATTATATACATGTTGTAGCATTTCAATTTATATGTTACTTGAAATTTTATCTAAAACATCATTCAACAATTCTTCTGTCTCAGCTTCAATATTTACTCTAAGTTTAGGTTCTGTATTCGAACCACGAACATTAAACCAAAAATTTTTACCAAAAAATGATAAACCGTCTAAATAGTCAAATTTCCCGTCGAAAATTTCTTCGACTTTATTTATTGAGTTATCAATATTGTCCACTTTAAAGTTTATCTCACCACTACTTGGAGGAAAGTTATATTCCGATATCATTTCATTTACATTTTGATTTTTTCCAGAAATAATATTCAAAAAAACTAAAAGTGTAAGAATTGCTGAATCAGCAAAAAAGTTTTCCTTGTAGTAAAAATGTGCGCTGTGCTCTCCTCCGAAGTCAGCATCCTTTTCTCTCATAATTGACTTAATGTTTGAGTGACCTACCTTTGATCTTATAAGTTCGACATTTTTTTTATTTAAGATTTTCAATGCATGAGGTGATACATTGACATTGTGAACAACTTTAATTTTTTCTTTTTTTGAGCACATATAATCTGATATAAAAGTAGTCATCATACTTCCAGATATAACTTTCCCTTTATTATCAATAAAAACAGCTCTATCAGCGTCACCATCAAAAGCCACACCAAAATCTAATTTATTTTTTTGAACTAAATTAATCAAATCTTTTAAATTATTTTTATTTGAAGGGTCAGGTGGATGATTAGGAAAATTGCCATCAATATCTAAAAAAATAGGCAAGTAATTGAGGTTATAAATTTGTTTAAAATTTTCAATTATTGAGCCTATAGCGCCGTTTCCACCATCAATTCCAAATGTTATATTCCTAGATAAACTATCAGGACTAACAATTTTTTTAATATGATCAAAATAAATATCTATTGATGTGGGTTCATTTACTTCTACGGTGTAAAAATCATCATCTTTCATTTCAAAAATTTTATTTTTAATTTCATTAAGTCCTGAATTTTCTCCAATTGGCTTTGCGCCTGAATTGCATAATTTAACACCAGTATATTCTTTAGGATTGTGTGAAGCAGTGATAATCAATCCCGGAAGATCTAAAAGTCCAGAAAGAGAATAAACAACATCAGTTGGAACCAGTCCAACATACCTTATCTCACTACCTGTACTCTCAACTCCTGCAGCAATTGCAGAATACATCTCAATATTGGAGAGCCTACCATCATGACCAATAATTATTTCATTTGCTTCTACAAATTGTGAAAAAGCTTTACCAATACAGAACGCATCTTTTTGTGTAATATCACTATTGAATACACCTCGGATGTCATAAGATTTAAAAATTAAATCTAGTTTATTTTTATTCATTAATAAATTATTGTAATCATAATGAAATCAAATTATGCTTTCAATTCATTTTCGGTAGTATTACCTGTTTTTAATGAAGAAGAAATTATTGAAGAATCAATAAACAGCATTCTTTCAATTTGTTCAAGAACAAATCTTGATTATGAAATAATTATCTCTGAAAATGGTTCAATTGATAATACGCTTTCAATTGCCGAGAAAATTTGTAACAATTACTCAGAAGTTATACTGATTTCTTCAAAAACGCCAAATTATGGTCAAGCTCTAAGAGATGGTTTTTTTAAAGCTCATAATCAAATAATTATTTCTTTTGATATAGATTACTATTCTGAAACTTTTCTAAAACAAGCCTTAACTTTAGAAGATAATTATGTAGCATTAACAGCTTCTAAAAGAATGATGCAGTCAAACGACGGTAGAAAATTTATCAGAAAAATTGCAACAAATATTTTTGTTTCAATCTTAAAAATTTTATTTAACACTTCATTGTCAGATACCCATGGCATGAAGGCTCTAAAAAAAGAGGTTGTAAATAAATATATTTACGATGTTGTCTCAACTCAAGACATTTTTGATACTGAGCTCTTGTTAAGAATTGAAAGAGGGGGTTTCAAAATTAAAGAAATACCAGCTATTGTAAATGAAATTAGACCAAGTGTTTCAGTAATTTATAAACGAATTCCAAGAACTATAAAAAGCTTACTTAAACTTAGGTTGAGATTCTATAAAGAATCTTTAAAGACAAAAAATTTGTAGATTAAGTACTTAATTGGAAGTATCGAACCATGTATTACTATTGTAATAATCAGGAATGCAATTTCGTTCTGTTGTAAATTTTGATTGAATAAATTAATTAAATACCAAACTAGATTCGGCATTATTAGGTTTATTAAGCTAATGGATACAAATTTAAAAAATTCTTTTGGTGTGCCACTAGTGAGATCCAATTTAAATATAATTTTCCTCGACAAAAAATATGCTAGAACAACACCTAGGCAGAAAGCTGCAATATTTGTTATGTAAGTTCTCATGGGGAAAGATAAAAATGTTAGTAAATAAAACTGAAGAAGATAAGTCATGGATAATCCAAAAAGTAAATTTATTGCACCAACCAGATAAGTTCTTAAAAGCTCATTAAATGAATTGCTCCTAATAATTGAACTTAAATTTGAAAATTTCTTAAACATTTTTAAACTCTTTTTCATTTCTATAAAAATACAAATAGAATGCTGAAAGTCCAAATAATAAAGACAACCAATTTATAATATTCTCAAAATTAGTATTTTTAAATTCCAAAACAACTTCCTCTTCATAAGGAATTACGGCCATAAAAGAAGGCGAGACTCGATATGGTCCTGAACCATTAGTTATTTTCCAATTTGGAAAATAAGAAACCTTTATTAGGTGTAATTGATTTGGAGAGTCTGTTGTAAAAGTGATTTTTGAATTTTTGATTACTAAGTTTTCAACATTTATCTCTTCAGCTGATGTGAATTTATCAAAATCTGATTTATCTAAACCCTCTATATATTTGTAGTCCAAATTGTTAATGAATTCAGACATTGATAGCTGAGCAAATGTATTATCGGAACGATTTCTCAACACAGATCCCTCAATGCCTTGAATCGTTGACACTGAGTTGAACTCTAAAAGCTTAGAGCTAATTGGTACAATTTTATTCGATTTTAATTTAAATACCGTAAATGGTTCGCTCTCAAATAAGTATTCAAGATTATTTGATTCAAATGCTTTATCTTCAATAGAGTCAGTGTATGAAATAAAGTAATCAACGCCAAGGTCTTGCATAAACTTAACTCCTTTAACAAAATCACCATTTATATACCTTAAGCCACCAACGGGATTAGAAGGACTTTCTGCTAAACCTGAAACAGTAACAAAATGAAAAGGAGTTGTGATACTTGAATCAAAATATAATCCTTCTACACTTTCATGGTCTGTAAATAAAGGTATAGTCATTAACACCATCGGAGTACCATATTGATTCATATCTGAGTTAGGCTCCCACATAATTCTTCCTGGTTCTAATTCATCTAATTTGTCATAAAGCTTACTTATATGACTCCAATTATCTTTACTTTCATAACCAGTAAAGTTCCAATTTAACCAGTGAGGTAAAAAAGTTATAGATGAAAAAATCAAAATAAGTGTGGTGAGTGTAATTATTAAATTAAAATTTGATAAATTTAAAAACATCATGACTAAAAACAAACAGCAAATAAAAATACTCGTTACAAAATATCTTTCTTGCCAATTTTCATAATAAAGAAGCAACATAATGGCAGAAGCTAATAACGTGAGTTTACTTAACAAATAATTAGATATTTCTTTGTTTTGTATTTCATTTATAAAATAATTTAACAACTTAAAAAACATCAAGATTAAACCTAAATTAAAAAATGGTACAAGCCTCCCATTCCACAAGGCACCTTCTGGACCATAAAAGAAAAGAATCGATGATAAAATAATCAAATAAGATTCAAATTCAAATTTCTTAAGATAAAAAAAGAATTTTTTGTTTGATATTAAGAAAACGAAAACAATTAATAAAAACGGAAGTATATCTGGTTTAATTAGATCACTTAATTTTGTATAAGGTGAATATGTCATGTTTGTAGTGAACTCTAAATTCGTTAATAATGAGGTAAGAAATCTAATTGTGAGCGTTAAAAACAATAAAACTGATATGAACTTAGTTTTAATGCTGTCTTTTGCAACTATAAAGTAAGCAAAGTAAAAAACACTATAAAAAATAAATGGGATTATATGAGATAGCAAACAAGCAGAAATCATAAATGAACCTAATATAAGTCTATTTTTATTTTGGGATTTATAAATGAAATAAATAGCTAGATTTCCAAATGCCATGGAGAATGTAAAAGAATATTGACCAGCAAGAGTTGAAGCCAAGTTCCCACCAAATATTGTGAAGGACTCTGTTAAAAGAAAGGTTGCTCCAGCAACAAATCCTATAAATGAAGAAGAATTTTTTTGTTTTGAAACAAGTACATCTATTGATCCTACTAATAAAACTAGTGCAATAATAACCATTAGCTTAAATGATATGTTGAAAGGGAGAAATACATTTAATAAAGAAACTAGCAGTGGAGGAAATGGAAAATAAAAGTAGAATGCTGGAAAACCTGCAAACCAATCAGATGACCAACCACTCAATTTAAAATTGCTGATTAAATTATCAATAAAAAACTTAGCAGGCACAACATGTGCACCCATATCTCCTCCTGTTGGAAGAGTATTAAGAAACGCTAAATCAATTCTCAAGAAAATTAAAAGAATAGAATAGGCAAATATTGAATAATATCTATTCAGCCTTAAATTAGATTTCACTTAGACTTTTTCCAAGATATTTAGTTTTTCTTTTTCCATCTTCTGACCATTCAGCATACCAATATGGTCCATGAGGACATTTTACACAAGACTCTTTTCCGCATTTTATGTTTTTGGTCCTATATGAAATCTTGGTTTCTTTATGAAGGTTTAATTTGTTATCAACTAATAATTTTATTCTCTTCAAGTCTGTTTCGTTTAGTTCAGCTAAACCTTCTAGAATATCTTTATCTATCATTACTAAAATGTTAGTTGAAAGGTCGAAAATAATAGGTTCTTAATATTGAAAAAAATTGCATATTTAAGTGGTGGCGTAGGTGGTGCTAAATTTGCCAAAGGTTTATACGAAGTATTTAGTGATGACCTATCAATAATCGTAAATACTGGTGATGATGAACATATTAATGGAGTTTCTTTGTCACCTGATATTGATACTGTTATTTATGGTTTAGCTGGAATTGAGGGTGAATTTGGTTGGGGCATAAAGAAAGACAAATTTACAGTACATGAAAATTTAAATAAATTTTTAAATTCAAACTTTATGATTGGTGATAAAGACTTGGCTACAAACTTATATAGAAACCAAATGCTTCATGAAGGAAAGTCTTTGACAGAAATTACCAAAGATATAAAAACTATATTTGATATTCAATGTGAGATTATTCCAATGACTAACGAAAAAGTAAGTACTAAATTGGTCACTAAGAGTGGCGAAGTTCTTGATTTTCAAAATTACTTTGTTGAAAAAAAAGGAAAGCCTAGATTGAAAAATATCATTTACAAAGGATCTAAACAAGCAAGTCCTAGCAAAGAACTCTTAAAAAAAATTAGAGGTAGTGACATAGTAATTATTGGGCCTTCAAACCCCTTTTTGTCAATTGGTCCTATTTTGTCAATTCAAAAAATAAAAGATGAATTAATAAATCACAAAAATGTAATAGTTATAAGTCCTTTTATAGCAAGTAATTCTATTAAAGGGCCTTCTAAAAAAAACTTCGTAGATATGGGCCTTACTGCCGACATAAAGGGTGTTAAGAAATATTATAAAAACATAGCAAATAAATACATTGTTCATTATGGAGACGCTGATAATGCAAGTAATACGTATGAGCATAATATTCTTTTTAATTCTTTGAAAGACTCAAAAGAGCTAGCTGAAAAATTATTGAATTATGAATGAAATTTCAATTATACCAATTACAGGACTACCTGAAATAAAGAAGGGTGACCAACTAGCTTCTATGACACTAGGAGCTATTGACGACTCAGGCAATGAAATTAAAGAAAATGATATTTTTGTAGTTACTCAAAAGGTTATTTCTAAAAGTGAAGGTATGGAAAGAGATTTAAATGAATATAAAATTGAGGATTTAATTAAAAATGAAACAAAGCAAATAATCAGAAAACGTGGAGATTTAATTATTGCACAAACAAAACATGGTTTTATTTGTGCTAATGCAGGAATAGATAAATCTAACATTGAAAAAAACAAAGCACTTTTATTACCCGAAGATCCTAATAAATCAGCAAAAAAATTTAGAAATCAAATTGAATCGCAAAGTGGAAAATCTGTAGCTGTTGTAATATCAGACACTTTTGGAAGAGCATGGAGGAAAGGTCAGGTAAACTTTGCAATTGGTTCTTCGGGAATTTCTCCTATAAAAAACTATATAGGAAAATTTGACTCATTTAATAATGAATTATTTGCTACAGAAATAGCAACAATTGACGAGATAGCCAGTGCAGCTGAATTGGTAATGGAAAAATCTATAAATATTCCCATTGCTATTGTTAGGGGATTTGAGTATGAAAAATCAAATGAAGATGCCAGTTTGCTAATTAGAGACCAACAAGAAGACTTTTTCCTCTAACCTTTAAGCCAATTAGCTACTTCTCTAATTCCTTCATTAATGGAAACTTGTGCTTCCCAACCTATTTTTTTTCTTGCTGCTGAAGAATTTAAAACACTTCGTTTTAACTCACCAATCCTTGAATTTTGATAAATTGGATTAATATCTGAGGAGAATTCGTATTTGATTATTTCTAAAAGTGTATTTACTGATGTTTCTACTCCTGTACCAATATTAAGAAAGAGATTTGAATTTTCTTTCGAAGATAATAACAAAGCATTAACAACATCTTTAACATATATATAGTCTCTTGTTTGCAATCCATCACCATAGATTATTGGTATTTCTTTGTTTAATATTTTGCTTGCAAATATTGATACAACACCTGCTTCACCATGAGGATCTTGACGGGGACCATAAACATTTGAAAGATTTAAAATTGAATAAGATAATTTCGAATCTAGAGTAATACTTTTAATTATTTCGTTTAACTTTTTTTTATTAACTCCATACGGTGACTGTGGTTCGTTTGCAAAATCTTCTTCACTTGTTGGAATTATATCTGGCTCACCAAATATAGTTCCACCAGATGAAGTAAAAACAAATTTTTTACAATCTGTATTAAGTAATGTTTTCAAAAGCTTTACTGGTTGCAATATATTGTGTTCAAAGTCAAGCAATGGATCATTTACTGACACCACCACAGATGACTGAGCAGCAAGATGAAAACAAGCTTCAGGATTAAATTCTTTAATTAGATTAAGTGAATCATAGTTGCCAAAATCATCTTCAACAAAATTTATATTATTATTGGTAATTAAATTTTCTTTTTTTCCTGTCAAAAAATTATCAAAAACTAATAATTCATTTTTAGGTATGGATAATGCTTCTAATAAATGAGAACCTATAAACCCTGCTCCCCCTGTTATTAAAATTTTCAATTTTAAATTGTCCTAACTATTTCGTCTTTAATTGTAGTTCCAGATTTTATTGTAGAGCTATTCGAAATAACAGAATTTTCTATAACTACATTTTCTTCAACCACACAATCCTCCAAAATAACACTATTTCTTATAACAGCACTTTTATCTACTCTCGTATTATTTGAAGATATCCATTTTGTAACTCCATCATTAAGATGTGCATTGATATAAGCCTCCCTTGTGCCAACATCTACCATGTTTCCACTAACCGTATAAGTGCTTAATAGTTCATTTTCAGATAAACATGGAAAAACATCTCTTTCAAACGAACAGGGAACTTTGAGCAGTGAAAGAATTGATTCAATGTCTTTTTTAAAAATATGATATAGCCCTAAGTTAATTTTATTACCAAAACTGTTATCTTTTGGTTTCTCAATAAATGCTTCTACTTTCATACTTTTATTAACTTTTAAAACTCCGTATCTAGAAGGATTTTTAACTTCGTATGACCCAATTAAAGTATTAGTAGAATTTTGGGCAGACTTAATAAAGTTTTCCATGTCAATATCTAACAAAAGATCGCCATTCATACAAAAAAACTTGTCTGGCAATCTATCAATATTCTGAATAATATATCCTGCAGTATCCAGTTTTCCTTCTTCAAATAACAAATTGACATTATTGTTAGTTGATAATTGGTAACTTAACCAATTATCTTTGTGCTTTTCTGAACAAATTAAATTAAATTTGAAATCTCCAATTTTTGAAAATTGACCAATAATTATATCAAGTATTGTTTCGCCTCTGATTGTTAAAAGTGCTTTTGGAATTCCTAGTGATAATGGTTGGAGCCTTGTTGCCTCTCCACCCACAAGTAGATAGATGTCACTCATATGCTTTCAAGAATATTAAAAAATTTGGTTAATTCATCATCTTTTTTCAAATTAATAATATGTTCCCATAAATTATTTGCTTTTTCTTTTGAGAAAGAATCTTGCACATTTCTAATAAATTTTTCCTTGAGTAAAGGCACAGCCTCTTCTCTTCTTGAGGGATGTCCTATGGGATTTTCAATAGTAATTTTTTCAGAAGAAGAATTGTCATTATATACAATTTCAATAGAGTTTGAAATATGGCGTTTTGAAAAATCATAATAATTCTTAGTAAAGTTAGCATCCTCATTTACAACTATTTTTTTTCTAAGCTTTTCTATCTCATTTAATCCAGAAAAGTCATCTTTATACATTTCATAATTTAATTCTCCAAATAATAGTGCGGCTGAAACCATATACTCAAGGCTATGATCTCTATCAGAGGAGTTTGATAAGTTTTCTTTATTAGAAATAATCCTTATTGCTGGTTCGTGTGTGTAGATATTTATCTTTTGAACTTTGTCGAAATTTTCTCTAAATTCTTCACTAAGACCTATTGCACCTTCAACAGCTGATTGCCCATGGAATTCAGCTGGAAATAGAACTTTGAAAAGTACATTCTGAATTACCCAGTCACTAAGCTCTTTACCAAATTTAAATTCTAAATTATTTAGATAAATTTCTTCAAAGCCCCAGGTTTTTTCAGTTTGTATAGTCTTATAAAGCTCGTCATTTAGAAGACTGATTTTAGCTAATTCAATACCTCTTTTTGAGGAATCTGCTGCTGCCCAACTTTTTCTCTTTCCAACATTTGGAAAGTGCCTATATGACCTAAGAGAAGGACCATCTAATAAAATGTGGTTAATAGTTCTTTGAACAATTTCTTTATTTCCATTACTAAATAAGTGTGAAAAAACTGCGCCGGAAGCAAGCTTTACGTAAAAAACATGATCATATCCAAACTTATTTAATGAAGTACCTAAGCATAACGATCCTTGAATTTCATACGTTTTTGTTAAAGCTTCTGTAAAGTCTACAAATTTTGAATTTGGGTTTTTATGAAAATAACTGTAGATAGACCCAAAATTATCAGAAGGATGAGCCCACTCTTTTGCTAGAAATGTATCGTTATAATCAAACCATCTTGTTAAAACAGTTAAATACCATGCTATATCCTGGTAAGAACTCAGATTTCTTACATTTAAAAATGGATTTGTAGATACTTCAGAAAATTGGTCTTGAATAGCAAATTTGTTGACCTCATCATGCTTACTAGCTTCAATTATGCAGCCTAATGTATCAAGGATTACGAGTTTGGCAGAAGTGAAATGATTGTCATTTTCAAATGATTTTGAAAGATAATTGTATATTTGAAAATCTAAATTATAAGTTTCCAAAAACTATCTCTCAGAAGGACCAATATATTTTGCAGCAGGTCTTATTAAAATGTCTTGTTCACGTTGCTCAAAATAGTGTGCAGCCCAGCCGACAGTTCTTCCAGCTACAAAAATAGGTGTAAATAAATCAATATCAAACCCTAATTCAGCTAGTAGCAAGCCACCATAGAAATCAACATTTGGAAAAAGATTTTTTTCACTATCCATAACCTGATCTATTGTTTTAGCAATTTCAAATCTATTTTTTGAATATTCACTTACGGCTAGTTTCTCTACCCAATTTTTGACAATAGGACTTCTAGGATCTTGAACTTTATAAACACCATGACCAAACCCCATTATCTTTTTCTTTTCTTCAAGAAGTTTTTTAATGCCTAATTCAGCCTCATCTGGATTATCAAATGAATTTATTAGTTCAACTGCTCTTTCATTTGCTCCACCGTGTAATTCACCTTTTAAGGTTGAAATTCCTGATACAATTGCTCCAGTTAAATCTGCTCTTGTAGAAGCTGTAACACGAGTTGCAAATGTTGATGCATTAAATCCATGCTCGGCATAAAGAATAAGTATATCGTCTAATGCTTCAAGCATTTCATCGCTTGCATCGTTTGGTAAAAGAGAACTGGCAACTAAATATTTATTTGAAAGAATATTGGTATCAGCTTTGTGATATGAAGCAATAGTAAAACAAACCATTGCACTAATTCTTGCTACAAGTTCAATTTTGGTATCAGAATCTATTTCCTCACCACCTGAAACTATTGTTCTGAGTAAAGCCATAGGATGAATACCTTTAGGTGGATGTAAAGATTTCAAGTCTTCGATATATTTCATTAGTGCTCTATCTTCAACAGCAGTATTATAAAATTTTGTAAAAGCTTCCTTAAAATTATCACTATCAAATGAGTCTTGAATTATAAGTGCAGCAACATCTTCATAAGTATTTTTTGAAGTCAAATTAGTTGCATCGTAACCTCTATATCTTAGAGAAGTGCCTTCCTTCCCAACAGTAGATATAGATGTTTCACCCGCAATTACTCCTCGAAGACCTGGTGAATATTCCATAGATTTTATTTTACAATATTATACACAAAAGGATTAAAATTTTCACATGGCAAAAATTCATGAATTTGAAGAAAGTATGAAATTTGGAAATAGATACATTTCTTCGATGATAATATTTTTAATATCAGTTGCTATATCTGCCTGGATAGGATTCTTTTTATTTTTACCTATTAAGTCGGGTATGGAAATTGTAAATAATTTAGAAGACAAATTTTTACCAAGAGCTGAAGGTATGGTGCTAAATTTTGCTACTTTGTCTGAACCTTCAATTATCTATACATCTGACAATCAAATTTTGGACGAATTACATGATGGTTTGAATAGAGACCCAATAAAACTTGACGATGTTCCTAGTTATGTTGTGAATACTCTGCTTGCTGCTGAAGATAGCAATTTTTATTTACATGAAGGTGTTGATTTTATAGCAATTCTCAGTGCGGTCTTAGATAACCTCAGAGGGGTAACTAGAGGTGGGTCAACCATTACCTCTCAAGTAGCTAAGCAGTCTTTTGTTGGAGATGAAATTTCAATTAGAAGGAAAGTTGCTGAAGCTGTAGTGGCCGCAGAACTAGAAAGAAGATACACAAAGGATGAAATCTTAGAGTATTATATTAATTCAATTTACTGGGGTTCCGGTGCGTATGGAATTCAATCAGCTTCATATGAATATTTTGATAAATCTGTTCAGGAGCTTACCCTTGATGAAGCTGCAACTTTAGTTGTTATAATTCGAAGTCCAGCTTATTACAATCCAAGAAAGTATCCAGACAGAGTGCTCGATAGAAGAAATGATGTAATCGACACAATGCTTAAAGAAGGCTTTATTGTAGATGTACAAGCTAGATCTGCAAAATTAGCTTCTCTTGAAATTGTAGAAAATAAAAGTTATGAAACTCAAGCTGAACACGTAGTTGCTGAAGTCAAAAGACAGCTTCTTAATGATCCTCAATTTGCTGTTTTAGGAAATAGTAAAGAAGAAAGAAAAAAAGCAGTTTTTGGTTGCCCCTCTAATGACACAGAGTGCTTTGGAGGAGGCGGACTAAAGGTTTATGTAACTCTAAATTTAGAACTACAGAAACATGCAAATAAAATTCTTAACGAATGGGTTCCCTCCAATATCGATGCTGAAAACACAGAAGAAGAAAAGCCCACAGGTGTAATTACATTAATTAATAATTATTCAGGCGCAATTGAAGTAATGGCATCAGGAATTCCTTTTGATGATGAACAGTATAATCTAGCTACCCAAGGAAAAAGAAATCCTGGGTCTGCCTTTAAGCCAATAACACTTCTTGCTGCTTTAGAGTCAGGTTCAAAACTATATAGCTATAGAGATTCAAGAAGTCCCGTTGAGATAAATTGTGGCTATCCTTGTGCTCCTGATGGAGTAGGTGAAAAATGGGTTGTTAGAAACTATGGAACATCTATTACTGCAGATAGATATCTTGACAAAATTGCAGCTAAAGATAGGGCTATAGAGTTACAATGTTTTGATTTTCACATTGAAGAAATCAAAAACAAAGATTTTATACAACAATTTCCGCTAGGACTAGAGATTGATGAACTTGATGAGGAAGAACAATTACAAAAAATTGCCGAAGCACTTGGCCAATATGATGAAGATGGAAATCAATTGATATATAGAGAACTAAAGCCTAGCGAAAGTTCTACTGGTGAAGGATACAGAATAATTAGCGACAGCACATTAATTGAAAGTCAATCAAATTTAACTCAAATAAATATTGAATCTGAAACACAATTCATTTTTAAACCATGTAAAGACAGAGCAGAATACAATCGCTCCATAAAACTTTTAGATACATCCGGCATGGTATCTCTCGAAGAAGCAACAAGAAGATCTATCAACACTGTCTTTGCGCAAACTGCAGCTGAATTGGGAGGAGAAAAACTAGCTAGTACAGCAAAGAGACTGGGGATTGAATCAAAGTTAGATCCTGTCATTTCTTTAACATTAGGAGCTGGTGCAGTTACTCCAATAGAAATTACATCAGCTTATTCTTCTTTTGCGACAAATGGAATACTCGCACCAACATATTTAATTGAGAGAATTGAAGACGAAAAGGGAAATATAATATACAAACATATAAATTCGCCAAGAATTAGTATTCCTGATCCTGGTGCCGCTGCAGCTGTAAGGAAAACACTTGAAGTTGCTGCACAATTTGGAACAGGTACTCGTGCTGTACTTGATGATAGACCTATTGCTGGAAAAACTGGTACACATCAAGGGTTCAGGGAAGCTTGGTTTATTGGATTTATTCCACAATATACATCTGCTGTTTGGATTGGCTTCGCTGAAGAACAGCTTCCGCTTACAAATGTTGAAATAAAAGGTGAATTAATTAAAAATGTTTCAGGAGGTAGAGTCCCTGCACCGATGTGGAAAGAATTTATGGAAGAAGTCGTTAAAGATTTACCCGTAGAAAATTGGCCAAGCGATTCAAGTGATATTGATAAGTATTATGAAATTCCAACTATTGAAATCCCTCAATTACTGGGCCTAAATATATTAGATGCAGAAGAGATAGCTTTTTCAAGCTATATTTTACCATCAATTAATTTAATCGATTCTGAAGAAGCTCCTGGACTTGTTTTGTCACAAAGTATTGAAGCTGGAGAAGAAGTTCCTGAAGGTACTGAAATAGTTTTGGATGTTTCTGGAAGTACCTACTCAGCTAATATTCCAAGTATTCAACCTTGTAGCCTTACTTTGGAAGAAGGCGAAAACCTCATAAAAAATTTCATGCGAGATACAAATGTAATAATATTTATTAAAAATGAATTTGTCGAAAGCGACACTTCAGATTGTAATGGAAAAATTATTGGAACTAACGTATCTCAAGGTTCAGTTATGTCAACAGGTGAGACTTTAATTTTTATAGTCAACTCAAAGACTGAAGATTCTTAATTAAAGTTTTTAATAAAATTAAATAAAGAAATTAGACCAAAAGCTGTACCACCTTTGGGATATATCAAACTATTCTCTCTTGACCTTCCAGGTCCAGCTATATCTAAATGGAACCAATCTAAATTATCTACAAATTCTTCCAATAATAATGCTGCTGTAATTGATCCGCCAAATCTTCCTCCTGTGTTCTGCATATCTGCAATGTCTGAATTTATCATTTTTTTATATCCCTGAAACAAAGGTAATTCATGAAACTTTTCGTGTGAATCATTATTGCTTTGAAAAAACTTTTCAGAAATCGATACATTGTTTGTAAAAAATGCTCCTATTTCCATACCTAAAGCAACATATGCTGAACCTGTTAATGTTGCAATATCACAAATTACAGTTGGTTTAGCTTCTGAAGCATATGCCAAAGCATCTGCCATTATGAGCCTTCCCTCTGCATCTGTGTTTAATACCTCTATTGTTTTACTATTTCTTAAAGTTAAAACATCTCCCGGTCTTATTGCTTTTCCACTAGGCATATTTTCAACAATTGGTGTATAAACTTTAACGCCTATATCTAATTTTTGATCTGCTACTAATTTTATTACACCCCAAGCTGTTGCAGCTCCTGCCATATCTGACTTCATAGTCTCCATGCCAGAAGGAGATTTCAAAGATAAACCTCCTGAGTCAAACAAAACTCCTTTACCAATTATTGATATTTGAATTTTTGCATCTTTGTTGTACTCACCTATCATAAAAATTGGTTTTCTCTCAGAGCCTTTTCCTACACCAACAATTCCGCCAAAATTATTTTCTTTTAACCAAGCCTCATCGTAAGTTGTAACTTCAATCGAAGAACTCTCTGTCAACCTTTCAACGCTATCTTTAAAAAAAGTTGGAGATTTCACAAGTGCTGGATAATTAACCATATCTCTTGTCCAAAAAATTGCATCAACTTTGTTTTTAATTTCTTGCAAATCAGTTTTATCAGCAAAAGTAATTTTATTTTGTTCTTTTTTATAAGACTTAAAATTATCAAATGAATATTTACTTAACATCAACCCAAATATTAAAGAATCGATATCGGCATTTTGAGTTAAATCATCTATTAATACATCGTAATCTTTTTGCTTTAATTCATTGCCAACCAAAGCACCTAAGTGTATCCAGTCTGATTGAGTTTCGCAATTATCACTACATACTAGGAGTATGTTTTCAGAATTATTTAAAAAGTCTTTTGGTACAAAAATTAAATTATTTTTATTAAATAAAAATGAATTCAATTCGAGAAAATCATTAATTTGCTTCTTGTCTTTAAAAAGCTTGAAAAACTCATTGTTTGATTCATTAAGTATTGTTAAGATTATTTTCATCTACTAGCTATCCATTCTTCCTCAAAATCTCTAGCTAGCATCCAAAGCAAGTCAGATAAACGATTTAAATAAGTTATAACTTGGGAATCTTCAATTTTATTCACTTCTTTCCAAGAAACTGTTCTTCGCTCAGCTCTTCTAGAGACCACTCTGCACCAATCCAACTTTGCAGCAATCCTATTTTCTCCAGGTACAACAAAATATTCAGGAACTCCATTTTTTTCTGTTAAATAATCTATATCTTTTTCTAATTTAATTATCATGTCTTCAGTTACCAACGATTTCCCTTTTTCCAATTTTTCTCTATTAGCTTCATCAGTAGCTAGCTCTGCACCAACAATAAAAAGATCTCTTTGTATTCTTAGAATCAACTCTTTGGTTGCAGGGGGGAGATTTTCCTCACATCTCACAAGGCCCAATGCGGCAACAAGTTCATCTACAGATCCATATGCTTCTGGAGCAATGTCATTTTTAGAAACTTTTTTACCAAACAATAAACTTGTTTTACCCTTATCACCTTTTTTAGTGTAAATTTTCATAACTATAGAATAGCGCTACAGGGAAAGTAGTAATGTTCCAGAAGCTCCTAATGACAAAATTAATGACAAATAACTCAAACCAGTACTTGCCATCACACCTGTATATGATTTTTCTTGAAGTGATTTAAATGATCCGTACGAAAGAAGTGATGCAGAAAGGTATAAGACTATCAGCACATAATTCAAAATCTCTGTTGAGATTATATTAAAAATTGATGAAGAACTATCGTAGAAATTTATTGCTATTAAGGTTGCCAATGCAGTTGACAGCAAAATTGAAAATTTAGCAATATTTTTCATGCCATTTCTCTTTATAGTTGGATCAACTAAAAACCAATGACCAATCATCATTAGAGAAAATACTGAAGAAACTAAAGCTATAGGAAAAATTACATTAATAAAACTTTCAGTTACTAAATTATATATTGAAGCAAAAAAACTTATTAAACTGAAAAATAAGAATATATTTTTTTGTGACCAATCATAATTTACTAAATACATTGACAAGAAAAATAATCCTAAATATGTGAAATTTCCAGGAACCAAAAAACCTGTAAATGCAATTATACATACAAAAAGAATGCTAAAACCTTTTTTAGGTCTAGTCGAATAGACTATATATCCTAGAAACGGAATACACAATACTAGAAATATATATGTAAATTCTCCCAATTGCATAGATTATTTACAATAATATATATGTTTAAAGATAATGTAAAAAATTACATTTTACTACCAGCTATCCTCTCTCAACTGAACATTTTATTACTTTACAATTTCACAATTTATGATTTCGAGCTAAATTACTATAACTATTTAATTTCATCCACGATCTTTTTTTTATTGTTCATCATTATCATCCATGCATTTAGATTTAATAAGCTAATAGGAATCATTCTTTTTTTAAGTACATTTTTTTTAACACCTATCTTCAGAAATGAAACAACAGGTCAACTTTTTCCAATAACAGTAATTATTTTCTTATCCTATTTTTTGTATCTTTTTGGTTTGAAAATATATGAAAATTGGAAAAAATCAATAGAATTATGAATTTAACAACTATAACCCTAAAATAATTACATGAGACAGGGTCAAAAACTAAACGTAGTTGTTTTTTTACTAGTCTTTACTTCATTTTTAGGAATTAAAGCAAACAGTAATGCAATAAATATTAACTATACTTCAAATTTTAATTGTGCCGATAATGCCCTTGCACCTTTAAACAGTGTTTTAGATATCCAAACTTACTTGAGTTGTAATGGTTTTGAACCAGGACCTCTTGATGGTGTTCGTGGAAATAAAACTACACAGGCCATTAAAAGTTTTCAATATACAGTTGACTTGTCGCCTGACGGAATTGTTGGACCAGCAACCAAACAAGCAATGCGTGGATATAGTGCAACTACATTCACTTTTAAAGGAAGTGGTTGGGGTCACGGAGTTGGGTTAAGTCAATATGGAACAAAAGGTCTAACAGAACTTGGAGCAGATTTTTGTTCTGATATCAACTCATGCTCTTCAACTGAAGTTGTCAAATATTATTTCAAAGATACAAATGTACAAAATTTGAGCGAACTTTCGCTAAGCTCACCCAAAATTGCAACAACTGAAAATGAACTTTGGGTTGGATTAGCACGTAATGCTCAAAATATTTCTATTACTACACTTCCTTCATCGAGTCCACCAACCCTTTACATTTGTCAAGATGGATACAACAATACATTAGGTGTTCAGGTTTTTTTAACGTCAAGAGGGTTTGACCCTGGTGTAATTGACGGTTTGTTCGGAGATAAAACTTCTAATGCTCTTAGAAATTTTCAGGCTTCTGTTGGAATTAATCAGTCAGGATCAATAGATGAAGCAACTCTGTCAAAAATTAAAGAGGAAGCAAAAAGTGATGGTCCCTGTGAATCAGACTTTGGACCATTAAAAATAGCAGGTGGAGCAACCATTAACATTATAAATTCAAATGGATCGTGCTATCTAACAGGCCACCCTTCAACTTCAAAAGTAGCCGCTGGTTGCAATATTGGTATTGCTTGGTCTGACGGGGGAAGAATACGAGTCGGTCCAAGAGAGCACAAACATGGAGTTTTAAAATTAAGAAACAAGAATGTTTCATCTGGATATCATGTCTCTTTAGCAGTAAACATTGAAAAATACCTTTATGGTTTAGCAGAAATGCCTTCTCACTGGAATGTAAAAGCACTAGAAGCTCAAGCTTTAGTTGGAAGGAGCTATGCTGTTTACCATTACCTAAGCACAAATGTACCATCTGAACAAACCAGTATAAGTGCTGGAATGTCAGCTTCAAGACAAGCATACTGTTGGTGTCATATTGGATCAACAGCCTCTAGCCAGTATTACTATGGCTACCTTAAAGAAATTGCAGGTCCAAACTGGGTACAAGCTGTAAATAATACTTCAGGTAAAGTAATTACTTACAACGGTGGGTACACTCAAAGTGGTGTAATACAAGCTTTTTATTCCTCATCTACGGGTGGTAAAACTAATAATAATGTTGTTGGTTTTGGCTCGGCTGTGAAATGGCCCTATTTAAACACTGTAGACGACCCATGGTCAGTTGATAATAGGGTTGGAAACTCAAAAGCTGCATGGTCCTTTGATTTTAGTTCATACCAATTAGCTAAAAATATCTTATGCGGTGAAACAACATGTTTTGATTCAATTACAGATATTTATGTATCTTCTGTTGCAGAATCTGGCGCAGCACTAAAAGTAACTATGAAAGGATTTAAAAACGGTGCTCCGAGAACAGTTGAAAAATCTGGTAGAAATATTAAATCTCAACTAGGATTTACCTCCCATTACTTTAAAACTACAAGTGCTTCAGATGTGTCAAGTTTAAATATTGGTCCGGTGATAGTAAGTACATCCAACAGTACAAGTAACAATTCTACATCTACAAGCTCTACAACTGGAGATACGCCTCAATATGCAACTTCTACAAACGGTTTAAACATTTTGTCTAAATCAGGCACATTGTACAACTGCACTGAAACTTCAACAGCATGTCAAGCTAAAAGCATAACTAGAGCAGAGGCAGCGGCTGTAGCAAATATTGCTGGTGGTATGCCGTTAGATTCGCCAAATGCATATAGTGATGATGATCAAAATATTTTTCAGAAACCACTTAATGGCCTTCCTTACTTTGGTATCCAAGTTTGTTTTGGAGGAACCCCTTTTCAGATTCAACCTGATGAACAAGTATCCAGAGATCAATTTGCTTGCTTATTAATAAAATCTATAGAAGCTGGTTCAACAGTTAACTTAAGCGGTGCTTTAGATAAATACTCAGATGAAGGTGCTAGTTCGTGGACAAATGAAATCAATGTTCTGGCTGCAAATGATGTTATACCACCTTGCAGTTCAATAACAGAAAAATTTTGTCCAAGCAGAATAATAACAATTGGTGAAGTATCTTATATTGTTAATGCATTGATAGAAAAATCTTTAGTTTCTAAAGAATTATTTGATTCAAATTATTTTGCTAATTCTTGGATTCCATCAAGTGGAGAAGTTGTTGATTCAGGTTCTACAGCTGTATCCAATCCCAATTCTGGCAACGATGCCTGTGTGCCAAGAGATAATACAAATATTTCATTGAACTCAATAACTGATATACAAAATTTCTTAGCTAACAACGGGTTTAACCCTGGACCTGTTGATGGTTTGAGAGGCTCTAAAACAACTCAAGCGATTATTGCTTTTCAAAAATCAACTGGCTTATTAGCTGATGGAGTAGCTGGAAATAAAACAAAATCTACGATGAAGTCTTATACAGGTTGTGAATCTGCAAAAACTTGTAAAGCAAGAGATAATACTGGTGCAAAACTTGATAATATTTCAGACATACAGACATATTTGGCTAACAACGGGTTTAATCCAGGTATTATTGACGGGAAAATGGGTTCTTATACAAAAGAAGCTATTAAAGCATTTCAAAGAAAAGTAGGTCTTATACCAGATGGAGTAGCGGGAAATAGAACGAAATCTGCTATGCGTTCATATACTGGATGTTAGTTTAGAAGTATTTCTCTAATTTCTTCGGCGATTAATTTAGGTGTAAATCTAAAACTTTCCATTAATTTTTCTTGTGGAGCAGATTTACCAAAAGTTTCAATACTAAAAGATTTAGTAATGCCATCTAAGAATGTACTCCAACCTATTGATCGGCCTAGTTCTAAAGTAAACAACCTTTCAGAAATATTAAGTGAGTTAATCAATTCTTTATTTACCCTATTTAAAATTGGTGCACTTATAATTTGAACACTAAACTCAGACAATTCTTCCTTAACTTCTAGAGATAACTCAACCTCTGTTCCAGTTGCAAAAATAGTTAAATCTTCACCAGACTCGATTTCAAATGCTCCTTTGATAAAATCGTCAAAGGTAACATCATAATTTAAAAATTTTGAATTTTGTCTAGATAGAGATAATATTTTTGTTGATTTTGTATTTGAAAACATGTGTTTATAGGAATGAACTAGCTCAATACTATTTGA
>Ga0255751_10000301_pt1 | contig 46179 bp, 68 predicted proteins | sample 071ome_20_FD_179951 | JGI IMG/M metagenome (GOLD analysis project Ga0255751, IMG submission 179951) | Coastal salt marsh microbial communities from the Groves Creek Marsh, Skidaway Island, Georgia - 071412BT metaG (version 2) | ecosystem: Environmental > Aquatic > Marine > Intertidal zone >... | reverse complement strand
CTCAATTACAAAGGGCCTGTCTTACCACGCAAAATGTTGTGACAAAAATCGAGTGAAACGGAGGAGGAAGCCGGGTCTGGCTAAGCGCTCCTATACCAGCATGAATATTAGGACATCTTCGGAAGAAGAAGTTCTACAAGCAAAAACTCGAATGAAAAGTAAGAAATGACAGATATCCTGTATAAGCGTCCTCGACCGGGAGGTGTGCGATTACAACAGGCGACTACAATGTCGTCATCGGATAACTTACTAAGAGAACTCAAAGGATGAGAAATCCTGTTATGTACAAGCAAAGTACCATCGGTGCTTGGCTTTGTATATAAACATACGAAGAAACTGAACAGATGACCAATCAAAATCACAGATATTGTGACAAAAGAGCGGTCCACCCGCTGGGTGCTCTCTGTTCGAACACTAAGTCGGAATTAAACTGCAATAAAATCGGCATTCTAAGTATCGAAGCACCTGTATTTGAACAGTAAATCTTCGAAGTACTGGAAGAGCCTAAACAAATGCAGGAATATTTGGGCGTTTCATGACGACCGAAGGTCCTGCGCAGAACACGAGCGGTTCCCCGGACAGGAGTCCGCACGAAATTGCAGAAATATGTACATGTTTGGTATCCCTACCCTGATTGGGGTGGGGCTAACCATGGTGTCTACCTAAAAGGAGAGTATGGTAAGGCCTTAGCAAAGTAGCAGAAATATCTGCAACCTTGCGGGCCCGATGGCACGCTAAGTGCTGACCAGTTTTCTATACTGGGCACCTAAAGAATCCCTACCCTTACTGGGGTGGGGCTAACCGAGGACAATGGCGTCTGGCCAGAAGACAATTGCAGAAATATCTGCGTCTTTTGCAATGCCAGTAGCCTGAAGTCAACATGTACGAAACCCATTGTGACACTGTTTAACAAACAGGCGAGTCACTGGTGGTGGCGGACGAGCCCGACCCTACACAGGCGAGGATACTCTTAAGCCAACCCTATATCCTATAACTCTATCACCAGTAAGAGAATTAGACAGAGGTTAAGAAAATGACTGAAGAATTAAAAGAAGAAGTAAGATTAGTGACCGGTGCAAGCATTCCGTGTTTGGCGATATCGTCAAACTCGTATGAGGATGTGGCACGTTACATAGGCGAATATGCTTGGGGACCAATGCAATGGATGAGGGACAACGTCCCTCCACAAGTCCTAGTATGGAGACAATCCGTAGGTTTCGAAGAGTATGCTATGTATGTCACAGACGCTGATGGAAACACCAAAATCTTAGAAGAAAAATTGAATGAAGCAAACGTTGGGCATGTGAGGTTCGCCAAGACTGGCGCGGTATACAAGCCGGATGACGATTTTGAGGGCGCTACCGTGCCTTACGCTGTTACATTCATGCAAGACTACAACTGCGAAGAGCAGGGAAGAAAAGTCTTGTTCATTCTAAGGGACTGGCACCGGTTCATTAATGCTAATGCTTACCATGTGGACAGGCAAATGAGTCTATTCGAAGAAATCCTATCAGGAGTTCAGAAGAATGTCTTTGCCCTATGTCCTACGCGTTGGGGGTCATCTGCTAACACAGAAATCCCCATTGAACTGTCGCATTATATTCGCCACACTAGACTTGAACTCCCTGATAAGGGCGAAAGAGTCTCAATTGTGAGCGAAGCGGTCTTGGAGTATTCACAACTTCAAGATTATAGAGAGGCATTGTCTGTTTTCGGGGAGAGAGAAATCGAATCCTTGGCTGACGCGCTGGGTGGTATGTCACGATTGAAAATCAATGACGTTCTAGCCATGTCGTTAATCAAGTACGGTACTCTCGACGTTCCCTTTGTCTTGTCTGAAAAGAGCAAGGCGATTAAGGAAGCAGGCTTTACATTGATACACCCGAGTAGAGGGTTCGAAAGTATTGGCGGATTGACTCCACTTAAGGAGTGGATTTCCATGATTTCGGGCAGATTTACAACGGCTGCTAAGGAATATGGCTTCACTAGAAACCTCCGAGGTCTTCTCTTGTGTGGCGTGCCGGGTTGTGGTAAAACCGCAATCGCAAAGGCTGCTGCTCATGAGATGAACATGAACCTCATGATGGTGCAGGCAACGGACCTGAAGGGCTCACTTGTTGGTGAGTCCGAAGCAAAGGTCCACCGTCTGCTAGATATTGCTAAGGCTGCTGCTCCGCTAATCGTCTTCGTTGACGAGGCTGAGAAGTTGCTTGGTAAGTCGGAAGGAATACACGATGGCGGCGCACACGATGCCGTCCTTGGACAATTCCTTACTTTCATGCAGGAGGATGATTCCGGAGTGTTCTTCGTCTTCACGGCGAACAACATGGAGAAATTCCCTCCGGAACTAGTGGACAGGTTCGAGGGTCGATTCTTTATCGACCTACCACAACCGGCTGAGAGGGAGGATATTATCAATATCCACCTCAGTAACAGAAGGTTTGGACAGCAAGACCCGGAGCATTTCGATGTTCCGGAACTAATTAGGCTGACGAACAAGTTTTCCGGCAGAAACATCGAAGATGCAATCGAAGAGGCCATGACCATGTCGTTTAGTGACAACATGAGGCCTCTAGAGCAAGCCGACCTAAAGCGAGTACTTGAGAAAGTAATCCCGACTAGTGAAACTAAGAAGGACGAAATCGATGGGATGCGAAGATACGCGGAAGATGGTTTGGTACGAGTGGCTAATGACATGCCTGAGGACGACGTTCGTTCGAAGACAAGTCCGACTACTCGTGTCAGGATTTAATGGGATGAAATACTCCCTAACTAGAGAGAGATAATAATGTCGAAGTTTAAGAGAACAAATATAGAGGGATTGGATGTAGGAGATAGTCTATTTGAATTAACGGACTATGTATCGATTATACACACTTACAAGGTATTCAAAGAAGACGAAACTAATCAGGTGCCTCCTCCTAAGATAATCAGGAGGAACAGGTGGGATGAAATCCCACAAGAGGCTGCCGATGAGATGGATGTCATAACAGACATGATTTTAGGAGAAATCGCCCCGTTAGAGGAGAAGTATGATAGCGTAGAAGAAGCAATCGGCGCTGTTCTATCAGGGCGGGAATCTATCCTGAAAGACCTGTACTATGACGAGAATCTCAAGCAAGCGATTGCGAATGTGGCCGTTCAGGTTTACAGACGCAACAGTTTCGATACTGGATGCTACACTGATGAAGACGCCATCAAGAAAGTCAAGAAAAACATGGCTTCCCTGACGGACGACTTCGAGCAGTTCATGAGGGCTTTCATTGCCCTGCTAAGTCAGCAAAGTGTGGAAAGAGCGAAATCTAGAGGGATAACTCTAGAGCAAGTGAGAACAGAGATGAAGCCCAAGGTGGCTGAAATCGACGGATTCCAAGGAATCAAGTGGCACTTTGAGCAAATCACCTACGACCTATCCGAAATGAAAAAGAAGAGCGAAGACTCTCGCAACGATGACATGTTCATCTAAGCGAGCGCTCTACTAGATATGAATGAGAGAAAAATAATTTCAATCGCACCGAGTTTCAACTGCAAACTCAAGTGCGAAGGATGTTACTTAACGTCAGACGTCACTAAGGAAATGCGTGACGCTGTTAAGTCAGAGAGTTACTGGATGGCCTTGATTAACGAGGCCGCTTCGCTGGGGTATGAAGAGTTCTGCATCACCATGAACCCGTTTCCGGGTGTGGTGGAGGAGACTAAGAAGTATCTCAGGAAGGCAAAGTCAAAGGGAATGGAGACAAACGTCACTACGGTATTTCAACTAGTACCGGAACTAGACGATAACTTCTACTCTATGGTAGATACACTAACACTATCCATAGATGACCTACATGGTATACCCTTACCTCTACTAGCATACTATCTAGGTATATTCAAGATACACCCGTTTGTTAACGAACTGGGGAGTGTCAGGCTGCCGAGACCTTTAGAGTTCGGCAGTGAGATTCCTAGATACCTAGATGCGGTAGCGAGACTGGAAGATACTCTCGAAAATCACAACACCAGCGTGAACTACAACCTACTATGGACACCCGAAGTGTTCAGGTATGTTCTAGACTGCAAGGAGAAGGGATACATCAAAGAAAGGGAAAAAAGCAACTTCACTGTTCAGCACTTGTTCTACAAACCGATAACGCTCTACGAGAGCGTGGACTGGTTTTGGGAGCAATTGGACAGGGTAATTGAAGAAGTCCCCGAGATAGACATTCTTGGTACAACAGAATGGGCTACGACAGATGTATCGCTAAAGAACCATATTGGTACCGGACTGTGTCCGGGCTATGAACACCAAATGGTAGACTTCGACCCGATGGGGCAAGCGCGTAGATGTCCGGAGAATCCGGTATCCTATGACGCGTCCACAATCGGAGAGGCAACGAGGTTCCTGAGACAGGGGACCCCTTGTAAGGCTGAACGTTGTAACTGCATCTTTAACTGATGCTACTAGAGAGAATTAAAACTGAGGAAACTATGACGTAAGGCACTATATTGGCTCTGAGGGTCTTGCGTGTTACGGCTCTTGCATGAGCCCTAACGAGGAGTGGAGTATCCACCCCTCTACACGCAGGGCGAAGCCCAAAAAGACCCTCAGCCTCTTACCTTGCTCACATCAAATAGATGTGTCGTCAGTCAACACACACGAACTCATACAGGAACTGTATGAGTTGCTACGCACTATTTCATAGTCGTGGTTTTGACCGACGAACCGCAAGGAGGACCGCCAATATAGCACCTCTCAGACGACCCATCGCACGCCTAGTCGAGCGACGTCGCCGTACTTGTCAAAGTACCATCGGAGGGAAGACAACGCTCGTTGCCTTCTTGCTGAACGATGGCACCTTGCTCAAGGCCATGCGGCTCTTTCGGTCGCCTGAGAATGATATCTCTCAATAGGAAGAGTACCAACTGAGGAAACAATGACGTACCAAATCTGTCATGACCATCAAAGACTCCACTGGACTTCGTCCAGTGAGCGGTCTCGGGAACCCTACGGGTACCTGCTCGGAAGATTTCAACCGTCCAAGTTCTGCTACGCAGACCGGGTACAAAGTATAGTACCCTACTCGGCCCCGGTTCAAATACTCTCGACTCGACTGGTAATAACAGATTTGTCTCGTGGCTACGCGACTCCATGTGTCGCTTGAGCACATTTCGCGGTTCGCGTTACTCGCGTTCGCGTATGCGCTTGACATAGCGTCCCCACGAGATAATTATTCTTCCAATAGAGAGTGAGAAAAAAACTGAGGCTTCGGCCTATGACGACTGAACTCAACCTAACAGAGACGGCGTAAGTCCAACGGCTGGTAGAAGAGCAATATGGCTCGAGTACCGATTGGAATCACGACCGGCTCTGTCAAGTTGAGTTCTGTGACCTTGTCGAAGTGAACGCTGGTGGAAGTGTCCGGATTTTGAAACCGTGATACTGCTCTCCACCAGTAGCCTCGTCAAAAAAGACCGGGCGTGATGCTTTATCGCGAACGGGCCAGACGAATCTAATGGCATGACAATAAACATAAGAGCCGGCTGAAGGACATACGTCCTAGAAATGCTAGTTCGTATCATACCATTATATTCACTGACACGGCGAATACGGGCAGATTCACTTTGACTCGGCTACTGAATGCTCTCAACAGATGAGTAAAGAACAGATTCTACAAGAGATTCTACAAGAATTGAAAGAGATTCGGAAAAGCGTCACTAGGTTCGATGAGTTCATTTTAGAACTCGCTCCTAGTGAGGCTCAAGAAGAAATAAAGAACCTAGAATAGTGGGTTCACTAGATGATTGAAAGATTAACAATACTAACTCGCCCCAATGATGACCTATTATCAGCAATCCAAGGTGACTACGCCATGGATGAACTTGATATCGAAGGTCATAGGGAAGAGGAAATGAAATCTATTTACACAGCACTCTACGCTAAGATGCTAGAGTTGTCGTTGACTGCTGAAAAGGAAGTCAACTACCATAATCCGATGAGAAGGGTCGCCCTCTACAAGGGCGAGGACCAATATCGGTTGGAGGTATTTATGGAAACTAGAGATTCAGGGATGCTATTGGCTATGAACCAAGCAATTACCCACCGTTTTGGTGTTGGTGAGTGTATATACATGGCTGAGAACCCTGAACATGATAGCCGGTCTTGTCTGCCTGACATTAGTGTTTATACTAACGAAGGGAGGCGACTGAACAATCACAAATTGAAGGTGTTTGACAGGTCAGAGACTATCAGTTTGAAGAACAAGACCAAGCGAGAAATAAGCATGAGAATAGGCCTTCGTAACAGAGGGTTTGGTTCTTTCATGGTAGATGACTACGGGTTCTCCCTCCCTGCGCCACTCACCGAGTGGAAAGCGGATGGAGAACTAAGTATGGTGACCGTGAACAGAACTGGGGTTCTAGAACGCAGAAATGAGATTCTAAGAGACAATGAATATGATAGTTTCATTGACTCGTGGCGAATCGCTCGCGTCCAACTGAACCATTGTGATGCTAGTGGTTTTGTGGGCTTAGAAGATGAGCGCACAGAGTTGTTGGAGAGTCCGATAAAGACTCGTCTAGTTAGACATGAAACCGGAGAGACGCGTCAGGAAATGATGTATCACTACAACCTAGTGAGCCTTTCTAGTGATGGTGTGGTCTATGAGAAGGACCACGATATCCTAGAAGGGTTCGATGTTGCAGTGCTCTATGAGTGTAATATATCGAATGTTGCTGCTCAAATGCAGAACATTCACAAGATGTCACCGGCAGGTTGGCTTGAGTTTCACGTTCAAGCCGACTCGGGAAAACTGCGTCATGGATTCAGGGTTGTCAACGAGCAACCCTCAGAAACCAAGAACCCTACTAGAGGGACATTGAACCCCGTCTTCGCAAGAAGCGGGAAGTTCGAAGTCGCAGGTAGGATTGATTACAGGACATGGTATGAAATCGTCAAATCCAAGGAGGCTCGTCGTGGTGCAAACTACCGAGGCCTTGGTAAAGAATCACAGAGGATTCTAGGACTTGAGCCGCACTTCGAAAAGGAAGAGCGGTTCGGGAGTTGGAATAGAGAGATAATAGGTCTGACCAATAATGGTCAGATTGTGTTCGGTTATGCTAACATCAGAGATGAAGGCAACGAATACGCCCTAATCAAGTTCGGTACTGGTGCGATTTTCGACCAGTCCTGCTTGAGGGGAAACACCAGCATCGAGAGGAAGGAAACCGTGGAAATCGGTTCTCCGACCGAATCGGTGGAACTGGAGTGTCTCGAAAGATGGCTACCGGCGGCGCGGCAATACTGCCTCGCTCGTGGCCGTGATTTGGACGAAACCAATGTCAAAGCAGTATTCACTGCCTACATCAACTCGGGGGCAGAAGTCACCGAGGAAGATATGGAAGATTTTAATCAGGCTAGTAAATAGCCTAACTAGAGAGAGAGTATTATGAATATAGATGATTATACTAAATATAGGAATCAAACAAACGGAAAACAGCCTTACGGCCCTAAGAAAGGGGTAAGTAGTAAGGCCATTGAAAAAGTCGCGCCCACCGCGTTGGGAGAGTTTCTGAGAAGAGGCTACCTCATGCGAAACGAGCAAGACCCCGAGTTCTCCGTTGATTTCAAAGACCTCTCAGATGTACAGATAATGGATACCATCGTCGAGATTTACAAACTTGACCGCAGCATCTGCGACAACAGAAGCAAACTCAACAAGGGGTCATCTGACCGACTTGTCGATACCGCTATGATGTTTGTCTTGAAGCAGTATGCTAGGTCTGTCCACGACATAAAGTGGGAGGAACTAGACGAATGGGGTAGAACGGATTGCAGAAACTTCTACCACCAGCATGATGCTTGGCTCACACCAGTGACCGACTTCATGAGTCACATGGTTCTTACGAACAACATCGGCAACGAAGATGTTCGAAAAGTCCTAGACAAAAGGTGGTGTGGAAGGATGGCTTTCACCGACTACCGTGAAAGAGTGAATATCGCACTGGGCGACATCAAGGGAAACCTAGAGAATAACCTGATTGAAGTGGTTACGGAACTAAATGCCGTCACTGAGATGCAGAAGACTCTAGAGAAGGATAAGGAAACCATTGAGAAGATGGAGAACATATCCCCTGCGACGAAGGCCTTGGTGCGGAGGATTCACCCTGACACCAAAACTCTGTTGAACCTGAGAAGGAAGACGAAAGAGGATTAGTCCTCTACTAGAAAATATGTTAAGATTTGCTAGAGATATGGAAAAAAAAGAACTGATTAGGGACTTGGACTACTTGTTCTCGGATGACACAGAAATACCTTTGGAACGAGACTTCCTGAACGCGGCCTACGGTCGTGCTCTAGAAGTAATTCACACTGGTGGAAAGTGGACCGAGGAGAAGAGAATAGAAACAATAATGATGCTAAATGCGAAGAACTCACCTGTGAAGGTGCTTAACTTGGCTGCATTCAACAACTCGCCTGACAAGCAAATCCGAGAGGGTATGCTTTTCGGAAGGAGAGACGAATTGTTCGAAAACAGGTATGCCCACTTCGGGTACATGTTGGACCTGCTAGAGCAGGCTGACAAGAAAATAAGTAGAAGCGAGAACGACTACTACGGAATAAAGACGCTGGTTATCGACCCAATTCATGGGTGATATCATGCGTGTCAACCCTAATCGAGTTCGACCAAACAACCCCCTACCGGCTGAGGCTGATTGGGTAGCAACTGAACAAGGAACGAAATGGCTAGGAAAGACGGACAAGTTCCTAGAGGAACTTCCGAAGGAAATCGTGTTCCCACTTCGAGGTGGGACTATGACAGTCACACTGATTGACGACAACCCAACACAGACACTATGGTATGTCAAATGGATGAACGATGTGTATGTGGGAGGTGACGTGGTAATCAGGAGGAAGACTTCCATGGGAAACGAATGGATTAGAGCACTGGGTTATCAAAACCGAGTGTGGATAAGTCTCAGACCGAGAGGAAGAAACTCTCCCTCGGAAACTGGCCTAAGACCTTTTCAGAACATTGGGTTCGACGTCTATGAGACGTTCTAGCCCTACTAGAGCAAGATGACTAATAAGAAATCTAAATTAAAAGTGATTGCTGGTCTCTTCCACAGGAAGACGCCGTCGATGGAATATATGAAGGGACAGATATTCGGCAGTAAGAACGTTGTTCTGAAGGAGGGGGATACGCTCCTCCTATACCGTTCCAGTTCCAAAGACAAGCGAGAGAAAAACAAGTGGTACCTGAAGATTGAAGCAGATACCGAAGAGGCGACAGATTCTTCCGAGTGAAGAAAACCGCCCTACTAGATGATTAGAGAACGAATGATACGTTTGGCCCAAGGAGATAAAAGCGCTATGCCGCAAGCGACAAGAGTCGTTAATTTACGAGATTTAGACATTCGTGAAGACTCCGAGGGAAATCAAGAATGGATGTGGGGTAAGAAGACTTACGGCCCTCAGAGGCTGGAAGGCGTCCCCGTCCCAAGAATCACGGAATTGATGATGGTACACGATGACGATTACACGGGTGTAGAAGGCTTGACACGATGGATTTACCGCCACCAAAGACCTTTAGGAAAAGGTGAGGTGGCAATCCAAGTCGAGCCTGTTGTGGACCTAAGAGTAATCGACGACGACTACCTACTGCTTAGTGGGACGTTTGATGTGTATGGGATGACAACTCAAGAAGACTTGAGTGTCTTGTACAACAATTTTTTGGTCGATTTGAAATCGATGGATGAAGAAGCAGAATCTGTTTTCTATGTCCACCACCCAACCAAATTATCCGTCTTGATACATAGACGGTGGCCATCTCTCGATTGGCCATATCAACTCAATAACCGTGAACCTATTTTGATTAGAAGAAAATCTAGTTTATCAGCCGAGTTTTCTTCCTACTTCCACGACAAAGTCGTGGACCCGGAAGGTGGGACCATCCTGTATTCGCAGATGGTCAGCGAGACTATGAGTTTAGACGAAATGGAGCATTGGCTCCTAGAACAACTGAAACCGAGTGAGCCACAGAGGTTCACTAGGAAGAGCCTGTGGAAACATGAATTGGAGACACAGGTAGATTACCAAGACGAGATACGTCTAGACGATTTGAATATCGATTCCATCAAAGGAGTCGTCTTCGGTCGCCTAGAAGAGGTCTCGAGTATTGACTGGGAGCCGAAGAAGCGTGAAACCTTGTTCGACTACTGTCATTTCGACGAAGCGTCCAAAGAACCGTTGATACATTTTATTGACGATGTAGTTTTGGAACGTCAAGGTAAGAAGTTGAACGTCAAGTCGGGGATGTATTGCTTCAACTTAGAAGCACATACTAATTTGAACCCGATTAACTACACAGTAAAACTTGCGGAAGCGTTGAGAGAAATCAAAGTATCTCACCTCCGCAGTCGGATTTCGGCGTCTAAGAAAGTGGAATCGGGTGGCCCTAAGGTCAAGACGAACCACAATCGAAGACTAGGTACAAACAGCGGTCAGAACTACCAAGTCGGTTTGAACAAATCGACAAGGAGACTGAACTGACCCTACTAGATGAGTATAGAATGTAAAGAGTGTGATATGGTCTTTCATACGCAGCGTGCGTTAGAATTGCACGCGAGTATCTTCCATAAGAAGGAAGAGAAAGAAGAAGAAGAACCGGAGAAGAAGCCGGTAAAGACCAAACGCACCAAGAAAAAGACTAACTTAAGTCCTGACGGCAAACCATCAGATTTCGAGAAATGGATTGCTAGAATGGAACGAAGCGCCCCTTTGGGCTACAAAGAGGGTGACAAAGTCGCGATAAGTCAACTGAAGCGTGACTTGAAATCTTACAAACTCTACATGGAAGAGCGCCTCTCAGGAAGAGCGCCTTTCGTAGTTAAGAAGTCCGAGGAAGGGGAAGAACGCTCCTACGTCCTCGAAAGCAGTGCTTACCAAATCCAATGGAGGGAGTTGAAAGCGTTCAAACAGAACAAAAGACTCTCCAAGAAGGACCAAGAGCGATGGTACATCACCAAGCCTAGAGTAGTAAGCATGGACTTTGTTAAGAAAAGAAACAAGAGGAAATAGTCCTCTACTAGTATGACGTAATGTCAGGAGACGCAAATAATAATGCAAGTAACACGAACAACAAGAACGTCAGCCGTAAGAAAAAAAGGTTGATTTTGGCTAGGAAAAATGGTTGGTATTATACCCGCCGTACTTGACTTGGTCAGTAATGTTGGGGCTTCGGAGTTACGCAAAGCCGTTTAGGGTATACTCTAAATGCGCTACTAGATGTCAAGAATTGAAGATGAGGTTTGCAGGAAGATACAGGAAAGAGCAGAAGTGGGGCTGAACAAATACGGCACCACCATGGAGCGCGAGGATTTCGACTTCGCCACTTGGCTAGTATACCTGCAAGAGGAACTGATGGACGCTGTGGTTTACTTACAGCGCATCATCGAAGATGAGACTAAAAGGGAGTGAGACTTCCTACTAGATAAAGGGTCTATGGCTTAGTCAGGTAGAGCAACGGGCTCTTAACCCGTCGGTCGTGGGTTCGAATCCCACTAGACCCTCCAAATAGATGAGTAACTGCATTAAACTAAACACCCAAGGTGGAAGGACGACAATCAGAGTGGCCGCTATATCGGCTGTAACTTTAACAAAGAACGGTGGAGAACTCAGAGTCTTCACAGGTGATAACACCATGTTCACCGTCAATTCCGACCTTGAGGAAAACAAACAGCAGTACGAGGCCATAAGTGCCTTGTTATGCGAATGAACGGAAAAGGGTAAGCGTTAAATGAAACGCCCTATCTGCCCTACTAGATGAGTATCGGGAAGAAGACAAGATACGGTCTGTGCAATCAGGATGTCAGAGATATCCGAAAGAGCATAGACAATGTGTCAGACCTCGCCGAGAGATACAATATCGATGAGAGCATAGTGATGGCTATCATAAACAGGAAACTGTGGGGGTATGTCCCTTGAGTGACCTGCATGATGAAATCATTTGCTGGCGAGAACACATGAGAAACGAAAGGCTGGAAGAAGCCTTAAGCGCCTCTAATTAGGGGCAACTAGATGGAAGGAATACCTAACACAAAAATTGTGAAAGTAACATCGTGGCTGGCCATCCCTGCTGATATGCACGGAGAAGATGTCGTAGGAACAGAATGGGCGAAAGTCCTTCATGTTACTAGCGAAGACATACTAAGCCCCATGGTAGTTACCGAAACGGCCCACGTAGACGAACCAGTCTTAGTGGAAGAAACGCCCAAGAAAGCGAAAAAGCCAACGAAGCGCAAGAAAAGGCCACGCAAATCCAAGACAGCGAAGAGAACCAAGAAGGCTATGGATGACCTCAAGAAAAACAAGAGGACATTCACCAAGTCGATGTATGGTTGGAACGCTAAGAAGGATGGTTCGCTCGTTCCTAATTGGAAGGAGCAGAACAATATCGACTGGATGAGAAGGCAACTCACCAGTGGATTGTCGGCTGCGTCAGTTGCTAAGAAACTGACTGCTAAGGGCATAAACGGAAAGAAGGGTGGAAAGTGGCACTCATCTAGTGTCCTACGGGTCATTAGAAATGATTTCCACGACACTCGTAACGAAGATGAAGCACCTAAGTGGTTCAAGAATCGTAAATATTCCGTGTTAAAGATATAGGCTTAACAGCCTAACTAGATGAGTAACGAAAGTGAAAACACAGGATATGTAGTTGAAGGAAGATTGTCAGAGGCGACGAGGGGATACCTCGTCCTATGGAGCATAGGGTCGGCCCTATTGCCTTACAGCGAGTTTGCAGAAACCGCTCGGGCTAGAGGACTTGACCGAAGTATGCTACCATCTCTGAGGAAACCGCGAGCAGCGTTTGCCTACTCCAAGGATGTAATCCAAGGAATCAGGCTGGAAACCCTATCTGAGTTAGAAGGATGGGACGGATTAGTTTCGCAACAAATCAAAGTAAATGTATTGAGAAAGCGTGACGAGTACCAAATCAGCATCTTGAGGAAGGGCCGAATGCGAGGAAAGAAGCATTCTGAGTCAATCCCCGTGATGAGGATGTCTTGGTCTCCACCGGAAGGATTCAATGCACAACAATGGATTGTTGACTATGAAAACTCATTTTGGGACGATGAAACAATGAGACCTCGAATAGAGGAAATCAATCAATGTGTCAGCGTAGAACCATATTGGGACGAAACAGAAATCGATGCAGGAACCTTGCTTAACTTGAGAAACAGAGTCGAATCTGCTTTCCGAAGTTACGCAACAGGTGTCGATTCAGACATGCTGCGAAGGTCCACCGCTAAGGCGATGGAAGGCTTGGACGCCGTTGCTTTCCTCTCAGGAAGAGGGGTGAGTTACGTCGCAAAGGAAGTCAACGGAGAGGAAACTCTACCGACCTTAGAAGCGTTTTCTGAAATAATCAGCGTGTTCTCTAGAAGAGAGAACAGCCTTGATGGAGACTACTATGACGCGGATGGGAACGTTCGTGTCAGTACGATTAGAAAATCTAATCTTAGAATCCTTGGATACCTTGATGGTGAGAGGGAACTAGAGTATATCCGTAGTGATATTGGAGATACTCTATCTATGGAATGTGGACAGTATTGGGCTCAAGTGGTGAAGACCGCTGAGGCATTCAACGATGAAAACGTTGAGGCGTTCGAGAAGAAACTCTCGGAACTCCAAGTAAAGCGAGACGGTCTAAGGACTAGAATCGCTTCCATTACAGAATCCATAGGCGGCGGTGTAAACGTCAGGGGCGAACTGCCTCCGGACTTGGACCGCAGACTCAACCTGAGAGTCCAAGGGATAACGGCCAACAGGGTCGTTCAGAGGATTAGAGAATTAGCGGTTGTCTGAAAGGACAACCCTAAACTAGATGAGTAACGAAAGTGAAAATGGAACGGTAAAGAGGCAGGTGTCCGACGCGGATTTCATCCGTGTTTGGAATGGGGCGACTTCCACTAGGGAAGCAGCCGACGCGCTGGGTTTGAAACCAAACTCGGCTAGAAGCAGGGCGGCTAAACTTAGGAAGTTACTTGGTCATTATGAAGATGGGCCAAACGCAGGAAAGCCTGTGGTAAAGAAGCACCCAAGACCTGCTCCACCGGGAAGAAAGGCGAGAACCCCCGAACAAATCGAGGAACTTCGCCGAATAGCCATGGAAAGTTATGGCGACGGGGAGTAATCCCCTACTAGATATGGAACACCCAAATCTCTCAAATTATGGGTGCATTCCGTTTCTATGTTTCATATCTGACAGTCGGGAAAGACCGGCACTAGAGAGTATTAACGAAACTGATGCCCTTCGAGGCAGATGACGTAACTTGTTAACTCTCAACAGATGAGTTGGAAAAACAACGAAACAAGATGCCTGTCCCGTAAACCGGGATTTGGGACAAGGTGCAAGATGCAAGCACCTGCGGGGGAGAGATTCTGTGAACACCACAGGCTCGACCTCGAATCTTTCGTCAAGGACCCAGCCTCTTGCGTGAGCGAGATGGCTAAGAGGTTCCCGAAGAACCATCATCCTGCATGTGACCGAAAGGGGGAGAATGACTGTGATTGTCATGATTTCTCTAATGGGGCGCATACGATGATGGCTCTACGAATGGCGTTCAGACAATCGAAACTCCACATGCCTCTATACAAGAAGCATGTCAGGGTTACTATGAAGGAGAAAGTCAGAAGAATCCGGAAGTATTACCGGAAACTACCGGAGGAAGAATTGTATCTACCTCCTTACTCGACTTTCAGGCAATTCAGATTCTTCTACTGGGACCACAGGTCTCAGGAGGTGGTTGCACACGTCCTCAAGGACCGAGTGCGAACAAAAAAGGGTCTGAAAGGTCACCTGAAACGATTTGCCCCACTGCATGTCTACTATACGACAGCGCAGTGGCTGAACCCCGAGGGAATCGGTCCTGACCCGAAAGGGAAGATGGCGAAAAACAAGTTCAAGAAGAAGAAGTGGTGTAGTCCGAGCGGGAAGATAACCCTGCCTCGGTATCACAACACCCTTCTGAAAAGAGACCTCTACTTTGATGTCGACTATGACAACAAGGACTACAATGAGGGTATAAGAATGGTAAAGGAAGTGATTGACACTATGAAGGATGTCACTTCCTACGGAGAGTTCGAATGGCCTAAACTGACTGACGACGATTTCGATATCGTGTTCAGTGGAGGTAAGGGCTTCCACGTAATCGTAGACGGGTTCTACGACCGCGTGATGGGAGATGGTATTCCGTTTACGGAGTATGTCAACCACCGAGAGAAGAACGAGTCTGTCGAAGACTTCTACAAGGGCCTCGTCGAAGAGGTCAAGAAGAACGACAAACTGCTTCTAGATTGGATGGTGACGTATGACAACAGGAGAATCATCAGACTACCCGGAACCGTTCACGGTAAGACACTACGGGTCTGTAACCGGCTCGAAGGGGTAAATGACGATAGGATAGGGGGTAACTTCTCTACCTATAATGCAGATACACCTATACCTTGAACTACTACTATACAATAGTAGATACTAGATGGATAATATCGAAGAAGATGATATTGACGAAAATGATTTGGAGGGTTGGAAGAAACTGTACATCAGAAAGTATGGTAACCCCAACTGCCAAACAGACGAAGATTGGCAAGCCTTTTTTGAAGAAACTCACTTCATACAAAGGTATCGAGCGAGAAGGCAACTTGTTGCCACGCAGGAGTTCATGGAAAGTGAAATGTACCGTACTTTGAGTAAAGGAGGTAAACGTTTCTTCCAAAACGAACATGATGCCCTTGAGCGCACAGCGTATTGCGAATGCGACGGCTACGATAGCAGGTGCTATATTTGCCTGCAAATCTTTAGAAGAGCAAGATATGGGTGGGATATCCATAACACTGACTGTGTGTGCAACGAATGCACATACGGTCATCACAACCCATTCCGCTCAGACTATTGAGGAATCGTCCTCAAAGGCTAAAAATCCACTATACTTGTGGATACTAGATATGATAGAAATATACGTGGATGGCTCGGCCATCAATAATGAAAACCCAAACAAACCAACACTCGGAGGAGTGGGAGTTGTGGTGATTAACTCTTTTTTGAGTCAACAACCTGATGACTACCACTTGACAGTTGAGAACCATGTTCTCTCTCCGGACGGTTTAGAATTGGGTAAAACAACGAACAACACAACAGAACTGGCAGCAATACACGTTGCCCTTAAGGTGATAGACTACTATCGCGCTGAGGGAGAAGACGTTCCTGCTGTGAAGATATACGGTGACTCGCAGTATGCGGGAAACCTAGTGTTCGGAAACTGGAAGCCAAAGGAGAACAAGGAACTGGTTGCTAAAGTGAAACAACTGGCTAGTGAAGTGCCTAACGTCACATGGGAATATGTAAAGGCCCATGCTGACAATCAGTACAACAACTATGCCGATTACCTAGCAAGGAGCGGGGCTTACAAGACCCCACAAGAACAAGTTCTATCGTTCAACGAATGGCTCTCAAGTGAGCAAATCTGAAAGTGAAAGAAGGAGCCTAAGCAATGGTTATAGGCTCCCGAATACCGCCTAAGATTACTAGAGGTTTAGTTATGTCAGAAAAACAAACGACACTGAGCGACTTCTTAGATGAAGTCGATAAAGAGAATGAAAAGAACGCCGTACCTGAAACGAACTTGGTCGACAGAGAAACTCTTCGACCGGAGTTCGACACCGTCTACGAGAACTACATCGTAGAAGGATACACAGCAGGTATCGAAGGAGAGTATGGTACCAGTACCGCTGTGAGGATGACCTCATCCGACGGTAAGAAGGTAACCATGTGGGTCAGTTCCTACGAGGCTGACCACTTCGAGAACAAGGTAAAGGGCTGGGAGAAGGAAGGAATTTCCCTACCAGTCAAGATTTCATTCGCAAGAACGAAGGCAGAGTCCGCAAAGAGCGGTCGAACTTACAACAAGTTGAACCTAAAGACCGTCGCACATGGCGACGAAGTTCAATTTGAGTTGGACGCACTTTGAGGTTACTGCCTCTACTAGGAGAGTTTCATCGGGTTTCGTTTATTTTACCGGTGAGTGGTTGGTGTCGACTTAGGTTGTTTTATCATTTCTGTACTGAGTCATTAAAACACCAACCACCTCTCCACTAGATGGATTATGACCAATTAATAGTACTAAGCGCCTTTTCTTTAGCAGCAGGATGGGCGCTATACATTTTCGTCACCAACAAGCATTGGTGACTAACTAGATGGATGAATATATATTTTCCAAGAATAACAAGAAATACAATGTTGTTAGTGATGAGGATAAGAATCGAATAAGGATGATACACAATATCATTCACGGCGACGACTTTGATGACGAAAAGCCGTATAGGATTCTAGCCTTATTCAGAACTGCCTCAGACTGAGGTAACTAGATGAGCGGTAAAACATGCTTTGAATGCGGAGAAGAGACCGAGAACGGCCACAAAGTGCCTACTAGCACGACGATAGTTATGGACGACACCGAGGTGTTCGTTTGGAACGTGTTGTGCGAAGGGTGCTTTATTGCCTACTCAGGTTTCGACAACCAAGGACGACCAGCAGTCGTTCAGTTGTACGAAGCAGGAAATTGAGCCCACCACCGTGGGCTCTTTTTTTTTGGGCTAACACCCTACTAGATGAATGAGAAAATTGATATTAAAAAATACGAAGGACATACAGAAGGGCCGTGGGAATTGATAACCAATTACAGCGAAGAAGATTGGGATAACAAATGGGTGAGTAACGTTCATCTTTTCACAACTCTTGGAATAAGTTTTGATGTAGTGGGTGTGAACGAAACAGATGTTCAACTCATGGCAGACGCACCACTTATTCTTGACGCTTATAACAAAAAGTGCAAGGAAGTCGAGCGGTTGCGTAGAGAACTTGAGCATATTCAAAACGACATGGCTTGGACTGTTCAAGTATGGCAGAACGAGAATTACATGGGGAGGCAAGACTGGATGGAGCAGATGTGTGAAATCTATGCTGACCTCGCTAAAGGAATTGAAGCACAATATCGTGGAGATGAAGAAGAATGAGTGACCTTCATGGGCTAACGCCCTACTAGATGGAAAAGGAAAAAGGATGGGGAGGGCCTCGTAACGATGACGAGCCTTTCCTGATAAGTTACATCAAAATGAGTCGAGACATGTACGAGGAAGATACTGAAATATATAGAATCTACGAGTGGATTCTCGATAACGGAACCATGAGCATCGGTATGGATATAGAACTCTCGGATAAGGTGGTTGAAGAAAACCATCGAAAGCCGAAACTAAACGAGTGCTACTACAACTCTCTACTTAGATTCGATAATCTAGACTATGTAGAGGGATGGGCTAATCTAATCATACCTATGAATCATGCTTGGAACACCATAGACGGTAAAGTGGTAGATGTCACTATGACGCTACCTGAGCACAGGGAAGAGAGCAAGTTCTCCGACAGGAGGACTCAGCCCTACTTCGGTGTAAGCATACCAAGGGACTGGATTCGAGAGAATCTGTCTGTTGGAACCAAATACCGCCACGAGTGGACCGATGGTCCGTTCATCTTCGATTACGCTTTGAAGTGTATGGAAGAGAAATAGTCAGGTAAGACAAATAAGGACTCGATTACAGAGTCCACTAGATGGAAAAGAACAGAGTGTCTTTAACTGAGTCTGAAAATAAGGACTCAAAGTGGTGGTGCAGGTACCATAAGGAATCTGCCGACTACCTAGCGTTCAGAATCATGCAGTACTTCGAAGAGCCCACCGAATCAAAGGCGGGAATACTGAAAAAGGTCGCTGAAACTGTTCTCGAGCAGAACAAGAACTGATTCTACTAGAATGAGTCAAGAAATAGACAAGGAAAGGGTGGAAGAGGCAATTAGGGCCTTGGCTGAGGAAATCACCAAGGTATCTAAGAACAACTACTGGAAAGTAAGAAGGATAATCCACTGCCTACAAGTCTTGAACGACGATATTGGCGACTTACTCGAACAGGAGTGACGCCCTACTAGATGAGTAACGAAAGTGAAAACAATACTAATGAAAAATACGAGAAATACGAGATGCTAGAATACCTAGCACAGAGTGTTCCGCACGATGCGGCGGACTACCAAGCAGAGGCTAAAGCGCTTCTTGACTTGATGGGAAGTCACTACACTGCTATGGGTTTACCTATAATCTTGAGAGAAATGGTCAACCAAAACATAAAGGAAAACTACGAACCTCGTATCAAGTCATTTTTCAGAGGAAAAACAACCCATTCCGATGAGAGATTAGAGGCTGCTGGAAAGAAGTTTTCAGAGGCCTTCGAAGAGGCTCTCACGGTACATTGGGAAGAGGAGTAATCCTCACTAGATGATAAATAGAAAAAAATGGGAAAGGCAAATCGACGATTTCGTAGAGCAGACAAAAAGAATTGTGTTCAACATGAGCGACCCCGATAATTACGTCCCCACTGCGCTGTTACTAAACAGCCAAGGTGAGGGAATAGTCATGGTTCTCGACTTGGACAAACACGACGTCTACACTGCGATAACGAGACTGGCCTTCCAAACACAATCTGAGTGCATAGCCGTATGTTCGAACATGTGGTATGTCGAATCGACAGACTTAGATGAAAACGAATACAAAAACGGTAAAAAATATGAAGGGCTGCCCCCTAGTCAACACCCTAACCGGAAGGAAGGGTTTCACTTTTGGGCGGCTTATGGGAAAGAACAGTTCGGACTGATTCTCCCATACACTAGGCAAGCAAACAAGAAGGTAAAGGACTTCGGCGAGGAAATGCGATTCGGTTTCGATGACGATGATAATCGCTGGGTGAACTACCTTTGGGACGCTGCCATAGAGCAAATGCGAAGTGAAGACTTCAAACCGTGAAAGGGCTAACCGCCCTACTAGATGGTGAGTAGAAAAAAATGGGAAAGGCGAATCGACGATTTCGTAGAAGAGACAAAAAGAATTGTGTACAACATGAGCGACCCTGATGGTTTCCTTCCAACTGCGCTGTTACTAAACAGTCAGGAGGAGGCAATGGTCATGGTTCTCGACTTGGACAAACACGACGTCTACACTGCGATAACGAGACTGGCCTTCCAAATGCAAACTGAGTGCATAGCCGTGTGTTTCAACACATGGTATGTTGAAGACTTCGATACTGAAGGTCTGCCCCCTAGTCAACACCCTGACCGAAAGGAGGGGCTTAACTTTTGGGCGGCTTATGGTAAAGAGCAGATGGGAGTGATTGTCCCATACACTAGGCAAGCGAACAAGAAGGTAAAGGACTTCGGCGAAGAGAAGCGATTCGGCTTCGACAACGAAAGTAACCTGAAAAACTTTCTTTGGGACGCTGCCATAGAGAAAATGCGAAGCGAAGACTTCAAACCGTGAAAGGGCTAACCGCCCTACTAGATGAGTAACTTAGTGGAAACTATTACGAATGAAGAAGAAAGACTTGTATTGGGGATTTATTATGATGAGACCATCAGTTTGCATGATTGGTTGGACGAAGAAGGTCCTCAGATTTACTACAAACACAGAAGGTACAGGCTGGGTCAGCACGAGATTGACCCGATGGACTTCGGTAGTGAAGAAGAATTGATACAGTGGCTAAAGGATGAAAAGGGAGCCAAGACGGTTAAGAAACTCTATGCCTATGAGCACGGAGGTATTACTGTCAAGGCCGGTGATGCAAACCCGTTCAGTTGTCCGTGGGATAGCGGGCAGGTTGGGTTTGTCACCTCTCACAAGGAAGATGATGACGAAAACATCCACGCTTTAATCAGAATAGTAGACATGTGCCTACAAGGTCAAGTCTACTACTTGACTGTATCAAAGATACAAGAAAACGGAGAGGAGAAGGAAATTGACTCGTGCGGTGGGGTGTTCGATGACACCTACTACCAAGGATGCGAGGATTTCGCTAAAGACCAAATGGGATGGATTCCTCTACCGAAAAAGGGCTAACCGCCCTACTAGAATGGAAGTAAAAAGAATCAATATCGATGGCATGAATCTTAGAGCCCTGATTGTGGACGAAAACGACCCCACTAGGACTTGCGAGAACTGCGGTAAGCAGTGCTATGACCACCCCCTCCTCGCTAAAGAGGACAAGGACTGGTGCATAAACTGCAACGACGAGATAAATCGCACTAAGATGACTGACAGAGAACTGGGTCTATGGACTCTGATGATGGACTCGAAAGGGTACATAACCGTGGTCGTGACTGAGCAAAAAAAGTCATGACTTACTAGATGGAAGACGAAGAAGTCGAATATTATGAACAACTGCTGGAAGAAAGAGAGGAAATCCTACCCAAGAGGAAGGATTTCAACGCTAAGTACGAGAAAAACCGATTGGAACTTCTCGAACTGGATGTTGGGGAGCATTCTCTCAGAGACCACACTGTGAGCATCGCAGAGCACGGTGTCGACCGCTATCATGGCGGCGAGACTGCTGTGAGGATACTGCAAAACGATGACTTCATGGACGAGGAGATGGCTAGAGAAGTGGTAAGCAAACTTCGCTACTCCGGTGTTCAGAGAAGAATCAGTGTATCTAAGATTCCAAAAGACAGTAAGAGGGCGTGAGCCCCACTAGATGAGTATAGAAGAAGCAAGAGAACGAAACTTAGAGAAAATGATGAAACTCGCAGGCTTGACGAGAGAGGAACGAGATAGAATGTACCAACAAACTGAAAAAGATTTCAGGCGAAGGTTTGCAGATTATTCTCGCTACGAAAGTGACTCAGCCGACAGTAACATCCGGTTAGTAGAAAACTTGAGAACGTTTGTCAACAGCCTGCGACCACTGATGTCTACGAGCAACGATTATCGTTTTGATATATTGAACATAGTGATGATGTATGCCCTAAATGGCTTTGACATAGACACTAGATTGCATTACTTAAATTGCGAAGAATACGTTTTGAGTGAACTGAAAAAGGTTGACCAAGAGGCGTGGAAAGTGCAATATGAGAGAATGCGTGAAGGACTGAAAGGGCTTGACAACCCGAACGAAATAAAAACCTCCGAGTGAGGTAAAGGGCTAACCGCCCCACTAGATGAAAACCAAAAACGAGTTTGAATACGAACATCAACGACAGGAGAATGGTCGAAGGATTGAGATAATGACTGGGGACTGGATAAGTTTCCGTATAGACGAGGGTGAAGGATATGATGGCTGGATTACAGTCAAGACCTACCAAGACCTCGAACAATTGCTCAGACAATACATTCTCCATGATTGGCCGATAGGATGTGACTTAGTATCGGAAATGATACTGGATGACGATGGTGTTGTTCAGAACAAATACCCACCCTTTATAGAGTGAGGTAAAGGGCTAACCGCCCTACTAGATGACTAACCAAAGGTCTTTGAAAAGCCACATAACGAATGCAGAATGGAGCCTGAGCGAGCAGCCTGAAAACGACTGCTTGCTCTTGTTCACTGATGAGAAAGTTAACTACGAGTGGTTCTATAACTTGGGGAAGCCTAACGAGGAAAGCAAACTGAACGGGCGCTTGATGGCGAAATCGCCACAGATGCTCAAACTGCTTTTCGAAGCGAGGGCTGCTCTACAAGGAATGGATGAAGAACTGGTTGATGAGATTACCGAGGTAATCGACTACATCGACACTGAGGCGCTGCCGATAATTCCTTTGGAGTAAATGGCCAGCGCCCTACTAGATGATAACTAAGAAAGAAATTATAGACGAATTGATTTCCAATTGTGATGAAGAAACACAAGTGGAGATGAGGCACGAAAAGTACCACATCGTAAATGATGATAGTTGGACAATAGCGGACCTATTTATCCGCCAATGGTTGAACAATGGTTGGGATGGTTTCGGAATGGAAAATGTCCGAAAGATGTACGAATACCTTTGTGCCCATAAGACAGAACTGATTGAGTACAATTTGGTGAGCCCACACGGACGAAATAATTCCGGGTTCCCGTTGTGGAACGATTACAAGTTCGAATATGACTTATAGAAGAAATAGTTTATGACGAAAGGGCTAACGCCCTACTAGATGAAGAGACGTGAGACGTTGAAAGAGAAAGAACCCTTCACGACAAAGGTGAGGATAACCAACCCCGACAAGGAGGGTTGGCCCATCGACTGTCGAGGGGTCATCGACACAGGAGCAGCGAGGACCTCGATTGATAGGGGTCTCGCACTGGCTCTTGGCCTCGAACGCGCTGGGCGTGTGAGAGTTAGAAACGCAAATGGAGTTCAAAGAAGGAAGTTGGTGTGGTTGGAGATAGAAGTCTTTGGAGAAGAAATAGTTCTAAAGGCGTCTATCACAGACCGCTCTAAACTATCCTGTCCTATACTAATAGGAAGAGATATACTACATAATGCGTATATGGAGGAAGAATGATGGTTAAGTACGATATTAATTCACTATATCCTAGTGTTATTATCCGTCCGAACTTATCATGGGTCCTTCGTGAAACGGAGGAAGAATAATGGGGATGAGCCAATGCGATATTTGTAACGAGTATGAATATTTGAGCGAATATTTAATCGAAAACCCCGACAGGTTTGTTTATGTCTGTACAGACTGCGTAAGTAGTTTGATACAGGCGGAAATCGATAAGAAATAAACTCCTACTAGATGGATGAGAAGAAATACTACGAAGCAATCATGGACGCGTACAAACGTATACTTCTAGCCTACCAGCGGCACGTTGGGAAGGACAATATGATGCTAATATTGCATGAAACTGGGGTCGATATAATTGAAGAAGACGATGGGAGACTTGGGGGAAAACTTCCTCCTGAACTCCTCGCCATGCTTCAAGACATGCGCGACGCCAAAGGACAGCCTTGTCCTAAATACCCAATTCGAGAGGTCCATGACTTCTCTACACAAGAGGGTATGAACTTGGTGTTCCCCCACTATAACATGCACTATGTGTTTCCGGATAAGCCCGAAGCCCCAAATAGAAATCATAAAGCGGCTTTCAGGGTTAGGTCTTATGGAAACCCAAGAGCAATAGAAGAAGTAATCAACGCGAATATGGTGCTTGATTGAGAAAGGGCTAACGCCCTACTAGATGAGTGATAAGATACACAAAGGAATCTCCATGCCGGATATGCAAGTAACTGTGTTTCCGAAAGCATGGAAGAAAAGAACAGTGAGTCCCTCGAAACTGGCGATGTGGCAACCATGTGATAAGAAGTACTTCTACAAACATGTGAGACCCAGCGAGGACGAGTGACTCTACTAGATGAGTGAAGAAATTGACTTTGACTTTGATATGACGATAGACAGTATGGATAAAGTATTCTACTGGGATGGTCAAAAGGGCGAATACGTGCCTAGTGACCATACAGGTCTATACGTTACCGTATATCTAGAAGGACGTCAATACATCGGCTCACTCAGGCTGTACAAGAATGAAGATGGTGAAATAGTTCACCGTTGTGATAAGCCTGTGGACGTATGACTAAATATGGTTAATGTATTGGAATAAAAGGGCTAACGCCCTACTAGAATGGATTTTAGATTGGAAGATAATTACAGAGAAGTTGACAACATTGACTACCACAACAACGTACCTTGGGATGACGTGATAATACGATACGACACTAACCCGTCGGATATCAGAGGACACGACCAAGGTATCGGGTTCGGCACATGGTGCATGAACCAGTTGTTGGAGATTAAGGAGAAGAACGGTAGCGACTTTCGCAACCACATGATTCTCGTTGACGTAAGACCTTGGCTAGATGCCGATGTCATCATGGACCGAAAGGTCCTGACAATCGACGACGACTTAATCAAGTTGATTTCTGAAACCGATAAGGAATCTGCGGATAAGATAAGGGACAAGTATGAGAATGGAACTGAGATTTCTGTCTTGATGTTGACATGGTACTCGGCTATCAGAAGCCGGAACCCTGTCTTCACAAAGGAGAGTTTCTCCATGAACGAACATGCTTGGGACGAGATATCCGATATCCTTTGAATGGGCTAACGCCCTACTAGATGATAAGAAAATTGCCATTAGAATGTCCAAACTGTAATCAACAAAACTTGAGAGAGTGCGGACATGGGAGAGTTGGAAATCAAACTGGAACTGGTACAGTAAGGATAAACGTACTAGTGCATTGTGTAGGAGAAACTTGTGATGGCTTTTATGGGTACGTCCCATTTGACCTTACAGTAACACCGGACTGCCAAGTAGTTGAAGAAAACTCGGTTATGGACAAATTGCTTAGACGAATTGTATAGGCAATTTCTGACATGAGGAAGGGCTAATGCCCTACTAGATGAAGAAGAAAAAGGAAGTTGAAATAAGAAATGGGATAAAGGGAGCCGTTGTAAATAAATGCACGCTTAATGCGATTGATAATGCTTTACGACTGATGAAACCTGATTATCTCAAGAAATATGTCAAAGACGAGAATCCTAACTTTGTCCAAGTCCAAGCCGGCTCTTTGGGTTTCCGCTCAGATGATGGGTCGAAAACTCACTGGGAGTTCGGTGGTGGCAAATGGAACAGAATGAAAGATTTTGAGAAAAACAGAACCATTGCACACGAAATGGTTGACATGTGGGACGCCCACATGTGGGTGACCTATACTGATAAAACAGGTAAAGAGATTACCATAGACCCTTACTTTAACGGGTATGGTAATATTGCTAAAATACGGGGAATCAAGACCCGAAACGTTCGGGACTCTAGAGTCTATAATACTCTACGTTCCCCTCACAGAGAATACCTTATCAGTAGAATGGTCAATGCAAAACAAATCCCAATTGAGTATCAGGTAAAATGGGCTCTAATTAGTTCCATTTTGGACGAATATAATGCCTCCGAGTGAGGCGACTAGATGGCGTTAATGAGTCATGAGAAAGAGAAATACTGCCTTAACTGCGGTAGAATAGACCACCTTTCCAAGAAGTGGAACGAGGTTCTGTGCATCTTTTGCGTCGACGACCTCGTCTCGCAGAAGATACGGGACCTTGGTGGTCGATACGACTTCGATAACGGAGTTTGGGAGTCTAGATGACTCCCTACTAGATGATATTGAGAAATATTGAAGGAATTAAGGTGAGAGCATGAGTGAAGAAAGTGAGGAAACCGGTACGCCGGTGGGGAATCTTGAGGCTATGGTGGAACAACTCAACGAGGCTGCTGTAAAGGGTGAGGGAATGAAGTCCCTGACCGACAAGGAAATAGCAGACTACCTCAGAAACGAAGCACCATATATCGTGGAGAAGATATACCGAGCGCTGAAAAAAGACGCCGGTCCTATCGACTCCTCAATTATCACGCCACCACCACTGCCGATGAAGTTGATGACACGAGCACTCTCTTTGGGTGTTGGTGTAATTGTTCTGAACTGGAGTGGTGGGAGTGATGAAGGACACTTGCACATCGACCTCAGAAATGAGGATGGAAAGCGCATATACTACGGTTCTACGGTCGAAGGAATGGAAGACTTTCGAATTGAAATCGAGGAATGGGGTTACGACACCATCGATTACAACGGTGCTGGTGACGGAAGCAGTTACGGCGATGTTATTCGCTATAACTTGAAAGAAGGAACCGTATCCACCGAGACTTGGTGGACTGAGGAAATCTATGGAGGCGAGAAAAGTGACACCATGGAAACATGCTGAATCATCTGTAAACAAATGGGGCGGGAAGCCCGAGGACTACATCGAAATCCATGATTGGTTCGATGAGACGAAACAGTACACAGGAGATTGGACCCACAGGGTTCTGCGGCACCACGCTGCGGGAATCCAATGGGCCATCGAGAAGTTCGGTCATTCGATTGAAAACTCAGATGGGAAAGAAATCCCTGTGAAGATGATTGCCGAGAGGCACGTCGAGGAAGACTGTGGGTTCGTGCCCACTGTTGCAGATTACCTTAAACCGACTTTGAAGAATCCGGAAGACTGGATGCTCAGAGTCAAGACAACGAGTGTTCATGTGATGCAAATCACAGAGTGAACGCTCTACTAGATGAGTAACGAAAGTGAAATTAAAACAAAATATTGCTACTGGATAAGTGCTGAGAAGAGATTCGAATATGATTCGGATGATATTCACAGTTACATACTGGGAGCATGGGAAGACAATATGCCAGACAGTGCTATGGAGCATTGGAGTGGCCACGGACAAGCGTTTGGTTTCCGTAAACTGACTTTGAAGAACATCTTCAAGGGTCGAAGAAAAAGAAGATATATCGCATCTTATGATGTGTCGTTCGGTGCTGACACCCTAGAAGAAGCAACAAAAGTCTTTGAAAGTTTACAGTACCTAACGAACGATGACAGAGTAACTGTCAGACTGAATGTCTACCCAATCAATGAGGAAGAATAATCCTCTACTAGATGAAGGAAGTAAAAAAACTTAGAAGCCTGATTGAAGACCTAGTCTTCTTCATTGAAAATCAAGACCATTATACTGGCGATTTGACAGAAGAAGGAATAAGGAGAAGCAGTCAGGACTTCATCGTGTCGAGAATAAGAGAGACAGTAAATTGGACTCCTACCTTGGATGTCCTTTCACTGACTAAAGAAACTCATGAATACCATGAGTAAGGGGCTAACGCTCTACTAGATGTTAAATTACGATGAGATGACACCAGCGCAGCAAATAGAGTACGACTATGGTGGAACGCAATTGACGGATGACGTCAACCATCACCGAAGGAGATTATTCCGGTGTTGGCTTGATGGCTCCTACAATGGTGAGAGCCACTACCGTGCTAACTGCGAGGTTGTCAGGAATAACTATCACAATTGGTCTAAACTCAGGGAGTTCGTTCTCTCGGAGTTTGTAGACTACACCGCAAGGGAATACGAGACTAGCAGGGAAAATGCTAGCGACGCTATATCCTCCAGTATGACTAGTAGTAGGTTGATTATACTATTAGACGCACTGGTAGATGATGCTAGAGACCTCGTGGATTTTGAAGAGGAGTAATCCTCTACTAGATGAATGAGAAAATTGAGACAGAATACCTTCAAGCGAGAGCGAGACTGAGTGAAGAAATGTGGCGCTTATTGTGCGACATATCATTTTGCGGAGACAACGACGAAGGGATTTCAAAGCACATAATTCATGCTTTGACTGCAATCTGCCTTGGAATGACTTGGGAAGAATGCCTTGATTACAAAACAGGGGGTTGGACTATCGAACAGATAAACCAACTCGAGGCAGCAGAAGCAAAAGGAATTACTCATACAGGAGATACACGGCCACAGTGGTTGGAACTCTGTGAAGGGTATGATAACGAAAACAAAGCGAGACTTGCTCCGTTATGGAATCAAGTCCAAAACATAGCAAATGAACTTGGAATAGAAGAGTTCTACAATATGCTACGGGAAGAACGCTTTGAAAGATGGACTTGGGGGCGAATCCCAATGTATGCTCAAGACCACCACCGCTACGATAAGGTGGAAGTTCCTGAATGGCTCAAGGATATCGATGAGTGATATCTGAAATCAAAGCCCCTAAGGGGCAACTAGATAGCGAAGCGCAAAGAAGAGGAGAGGACGAAAGTTCTCTCCTCTTTTTTTTTGGCCTAAACTTTGCTCAAAACGCACAATGCTTCGTATCTAGGTAAGGTATGCTCCCCTGCTGGTATTGTTTTCTTGTATGGGAAGTCGATTGTGACGTCTTCCTCTAATAGGATGGTTACCTCATCTGTCCCGACCGTCGTCATCAGTTTGTCGACGATAATCTCGGTAAGGGCTAGTTCGTCGTAACTGACCCTAATCGAAGGTAGTCCGCTCTTACCGTGGATGCTACCCGGAACGCGCAAGACCCTTCTGCGGTCTGTCGTTACTTTCCGGTCTAGATAGTCTGAGAGTTCTTTTGTGAAACGCATCGTCGCTGGCAGTAAGCCGGTGAACTCTCTAAAGCGCCCTGCTTTGAGGTCCTCTACTTTTTGGGGATTCTCTAGTAGGGCGCTTATTTTTTTTACCACATTCTTACCGAAGTACTTGTTCAAGTCTTCACTGTCGAAGTCAGGGGATAGAATAACCTCGTTGATGAAGTGGCCTACTTGCCTACCCCACCCGTATGGTCTCAATTTGCCGTCTACTATGATATTGGCCTTGTCTACGCCCTTCCCTTGGATGTAGTCAACCAACTGCCTTCTCTCGACTGCGTCTAGGTTCCTGTAATACTCATCGGTGATGGTGACGTGGAAGCCCTTGCTACCGGAATATTCAATCAACATGTCCTCTTTCTCGAAGCCTAGGTCTTTCAGTACGGTGTCTATCATCCGTAGAGTGACTTTCCTAGAGTCCTCTATTTGGTCGAACCTATTCTCGAACGCGTTATCGGTATCCAAGTCGAATACCAAGTCGTAGTTAATCAGGTCCTTACAATCATGTGGGTCTAGGTAATATCCCGTAGAGGCGAATATACCACTAGGAGCCTTCTGTCTATCTAGTATCTTAGACCTTAGGTCATCTATACTATTACAATAGATATTTCTTACATTTAGGTCGATTGAGATTTCTCTCCTGTGTATGTCCTCGACTAAGAGGTCTGCTGACTCGTAGTATTCTCGGACTATGTCCCTATACCCTAGTTTTCCTGAGTACATGTTCATCTACCCCTCTTCCACATCGGTTCTAACCTATCTAGAATCATACTGACCATATCTTTCGTCATGGTGGATTCCCAAGTGTTCATCTCCGGAACTTCCGCTAGGGGTAGGTCGAGTGAATGGGCTAGGAAGTCAATCGCTGCTCTCTCGTCGTTGCCGAATACCTTGAACACCAAGTCCCTAGCGAACTTGATTTGGCCGGGAGTGGCTATGTTTGGGTCTTGGTTTGTCATCGGAGTCGATAGGGCGCTAGAAGTAGAGGCTTTCTCGAATGCCGGATATTCCGGTTCGCTAGCCGGTTCGTCGGTCACCAAAGACCTCTTGACCGATATCTTAACCTCCCCGAAGTCTAGTTCGACTTCGGTAATCGTCTGCATTTCGTCTATCTTCTCTAATACCTTCAATACGTCTTTCGTTTGCATCACCACACCCCCACTGCGGGGTTCGCTACCCCGTCGTATGTGTACTGATTGCCCCTCTTCGATAACTGGGTTATAGCCTTATTCTTCACGAAGTCCTTGAGAACTGATTCTACTTGGTCCATGCTTGGGATATCTGACCAGTGATTGCTCATCGCCGAGTAAATCTCGTCGATTGGGTGGTCGGTTAGCCAAAAGTTTTCTCCGATTAGTGTGACGAATGTTTCTGCGACCTTAGCCCTGATTTCCCTAGCATCTTGACTCATACCGCCGTCTATGACGCCGGGGTCCTTTTCTTGCAGGGTGTCTTTCAAGATGTCTTCTGCGAACTTTACGTGCTTCAATGTGGCTTCTTCCACACCATCAAATCTAGCGGCTGCTAGGGCGAATCGTGCTAACGATGCAACCTGCCTGTGTGACCTCATGTTGTCATCGTCTGCATTCTGCTTTCTTTTCGCTGAGTGAGTTGATGCAATATACCGAGCCGCCTCTCTAGATAGTCTAACCGGCCTAGTGCGACATACCGCTAGGTACTTCTTGATGAAGTCCATGGTTAGTTTCTCGGATGATGAACCATCGCCATCAGTCGAAACCAATCCATCCAACATGGATAGGGCTACTTTCTCATCGTTCTCGGCATTGGCTATATCCTCTAGGATGAATATCGCATCGAACCTTTGGAGAATGGTGAACTCCAACCCTATTTGTGAAGAGTATGAGATTTGGTTGTTTTTGTTGAATCGCTTCCTATCTGAATCCTTACCCTTCGGGTTAGCGCCGGCTAATACCGAGCATCTAGTAGGAATCTTGGCCTTGACTATCTTGGAAATGGTTACCTCACCACTTTCCATAGCGTTGTTGAAATCACCGAAGTCGCCCTTGTAGAGGTTGAACTCATCCACCGAACAAACGGCTTCTGCACTGGTTAGTGCTAGGTCGCCGGGTAGTACAGCCCACCTTTTCTTACTAGAATAGAGGTCTTCCACTTGGGAACAGCCACCTGTCAAACCTGCTTGTGAGGCTGCTTCGGCTGAGACGTATCTACTACCGGGCGTTAACTGTGTAGATAATCCCAACAACTTGGACTTCGCAGTTCCGGGGTCTCCCATAATCAGAATATGGATACCCGAACGATGACCGAACCTTTCCTCCGCTGGGGAACGGCAGTGTTGCAGTACGATTGCTTTCTTGATATCGTCTGCTGCATAGATGTGACCAGCCCATGAGTCTATCAGAACTTCCATTCTATCTTCTAGGTCGAACCCGTCTATGAATCCCTGAATCTCTTCTTCGTCGTCAGAAGAAACATGAACTTCCGTAGTAGAGTCATCCAATACCCTATAATCAGTGGCAAGTAGATAACTACTACCTATTAGACTATTCTTAGTAATAGGTTCTAGGTTTAGCATACCTGTAATCTCCACTGTCCTACCGGCTAGGTCTGTATTGCATAGCGTACTCCTCAACTCTACCATCTTACTCCTAGCCTCACCGCCAATCTCTTCTTCTTGGATGGTCAGTCTTTGCATAGGTTCACTTCTAGATTCCTTACTAGAGAGTTTGATGAACTTGCTACCGCTACATACGGGGCAATTTTGTGGGGTAGAGATGATACCGCTTTCCTCGTCCTGTTCGTGCAGTATGATGTTACCGCATTCTGCATCGAACTCGTTCTTCGATGTACACCTAAACGCTATGTGAGTCATCACCATCTTGATTTCCCCTACTTCGGTTACTTGTCCGGTTGCTTTGATTAGACGACCGACATCTAAACCGTATTCCAGTGCTTGGAAGTCCCTGTAAGAGTGCTCGGGTAGATTGCCGATTCTCCACTCCGGCCTTATCCTGTGGTATACTTCCCTTTGCTCCATCATCGGGTCGGCTATGTAGATGAACTCCTTCTCGAATCGCTGAATCCAAAATATGACGCTCTTCGGTGTGGTTATTACGTGAGTAGCCATGTCATTGTACGATGTACGGAAAGCATTGTAGTCTGCGAACGCTATTCCCACTGCGGTTACCCCTTCGGGTGGTGTGACCGTGTAACCATCCGGTTGCGTTAGCGGTAGAACTACTTCTGATGCTAAGGCAGTAGCGTCGATGTTGAATATCGGTATGTTCGGGTTTATGCTCGCATCTGATTGACTTTTCAGTGAACCAATGGCGGCTAAGGTAGATGCGTTGGTGTTACTATTCAGTGATTGCATCCTCTCTAATGCTTCTAGAGCCATACCATCCACTAGGCTTGCTAGGTAATCCGAATCCAAGGATGGGTCTGATGTGAACACCTGACCGGAGTGGTGCATGAGGTATGCTACGACTGAACGGCGTATGTTTCGCTCGTTCTCGTCGATACGCATCATAGCGCGAGCGTCTTCGCTTATCTCTTCGACTTCTTCTGCATCCATCATTACCATCAAGCATACCTCCTGAAGTCTAGTCTGCTACTAACGCACTCATACCCGTGCTTGGCCATTAGTGGTAGTAGTTCTGCCCTTAGTGACTTGAGGTTCTTCCTATCTTTCAGTAGTGGGTAAAGTCTATTGTCTATGTAGGTGGATAAATCGTGAGAACTAACGGACTTGTCTATCTTTGACACTATATCTGCGGCTACATCCGATACTGTTGAAATGGATTTGGTTCCTTCCCTCATCCCTCTTACATAGTATAGGTTCTCGATACCGCCTACATCCCTAGACGTCTTCTCTACCTCTATGTCCATGTCTATCTTATTTATTATACAGCGCCTGAAAGTAGAACTCGGTAGTAGAGTGTCGGTATACCCTAACTCGTGTGCTTCCCTCGCGGTTATCACTCCGTACTCTTCCAACCTATTCCTTACGGATTTTACAATAAGGGCATAGTCAGACCGCGTCTTGCGCTTGGCCCCTATTTTGTCCCTAAGTCTATTCAGTTCTTCTTCATTCAATTTTGGTATTAATTCCACGATTTGCTCATAACTACTGCTCACGATATTTCCCCCGAGAATCTCACGAGATTCCGTTCAGTCTATAATACTTGGCCAACAGTGCCTTGTTGTACAGACTTAAATACTGGAGAATACGCAGCGTGGTTGTTCCTAATGGATACCAGCGTAGTGAAGTGTTTGGAATGTGGCTCTAGAAACTTAATCTTGGATGAGAGTAAGGGAGAGAGGCATTGTTCAGATTGTGGTCTGATATTGGAAGACACCATGATAGACCACGGACCCGAATGGGTTAATCATACTAGCGATGGTGTCGATAATTCGAGAGTCGGTCTGCCGGCCAATGCGCTACGTCACGATAAGGGATTGTCTACTGACCTAGATTGGCGTAACCGTGATTATTCAGGGGCGGCAATACCCAGTAAGGCTAGGGCTCAATACTACCGTATGCGTAAGTGGCAACAGCGGAGTAGGCAAACGAATGCAAGGGAACGCGCATTAAATCAGGGTTACGAAGTAATAGAATCCGTCGCTTCCAAATTGGGGTTGACCAAACCATGCGCTGAAAGAGCCGGTAACATCTACAAGAAGGCTCAGGAAGAGGGAGTTGTTAGGGGAAGGAGTATTGCAGTATGTGCGTGCGCGTGCCTCTACATATCGAATCAGTTATTCCAAACTGGTAGGACGGTGGACGATATCGCTCAGGCCAGTAAGATATCGAACAAGGAAATCGGTAGGGTGTATCGTGGGATTAAGAGAGATTTGAGAATTAGGACACCCGCCCCTACTCCCTTAGTGTATATCGAGAGGTTTTGCAGTGAATTGGGACTACCCCCCTCTGTCGTGGCTAGAACTAGGCAGATAGTAGCAGAAGCCGACGCTAAAGACATAGTAGATGGTAAGTCACCATGTGGTATTGCTGCCGCCTGTATTTACATCGCGGCCTCATTGGAAGGATTCCATCGCACTCAACATGATATCTCGTCAGCAAGTAACACCACTGAGGTAACGATAAGGAATCGATACAAGGAAATCTGCAAGGTACTCGGGTACGAGATTTCCCCAGCCCCCTACACGTACCCTGAATCGCAATCTCACGAGAAAACTGGCCTTTCTTTAAGTACTCGCGACAGTGAGTGAAATAGGAAATCGTTATACTGCTCTAAAGTAGGTAGGAAATAGGTAACGACTTTTCTCGTGAGGATTCTCAACGGAAAAGTGACTTTTCTCGTGAGGAACGGTGTACTGCGCCCCATACCTCGAAATCGGTTAATAAAGTAGTAGGGTTAACCATATTCCTACTTTTCTCGGGAGAAATCTCGTGAGCATTTCCGGATTGGGTAAACTAAAGTTCCTTTTCCTTCCTGTTTATGTTAGTAGTTGTTGTTGTTAATAGAAAAATATAAGTAAAGAAAGAAAGAAAGAAAGAAAGTTTTCTCGTGAGATAGATAATTACAGAACCCATGACCCTTTTCTCAGACCGTGCAGATTAAGATGGTGGGGTTTTCTGCTCTGATTCATGATAACTTGTGTCATCTGCAAACTGCCTGTACTAGAAATCGAACACGTCCGATTAATGGACGATGTGTATACTACCCATGACTTCTGTCAGCGGTGTCACGACTTAGCGATATCTTCGTCGTAAATGTCTTGAGGGTCTCTACCATCTTCAATGTAGTAGAAGCCTCTAATCTTATCCACCTGATAGAATCTCAATCTATCGTCGTTGGTAACTAACTCCTTTAATCCGGCTTTGGCTCCCTTGGTTATGACAGCCCCTTCGGGTACTACGCCTACCCTCTTCAGGTTATTATTCATCACAGGTCCCCGCTCATCCAAATGATGTAGGATATTAGTGTAGACTTCGAAAGCGATACTATCGTCGGACAAGTCTTCGTATGGGTTAGGTAGAACTACCTTCCTCTTCTTCCTTTTCCTTTTCACCTTCCGTTGCTTAATTGACCTCGGTTTGGGTGGCGGTGCCGTGAATCCATCAGCAACGACGCGTACATCGGGGTTCTCAGACAACGGTACGACTTCGGGCCTAGGCTCATCTGCAATATTCAAGTCATCTAAACTAAGAAACGATGTAACGCTTCTTTCGTCGAAACCACTAGTCTCCGACCTTCTAAGGTGAACGATGTCCCTCTGTAAGCGCTGTATCTCTTCACGCAGCGCGGTAATCTCACTCAACAACTCATCTTTCACTTCCCCTAATTTCTTAGTGAGGTCATCTGTTACCACACTAATATCCTCCCTAGAGGGACCTACCTTGCCCAGTGAACCCCATGGGTATTGCGTATCTTCCATGGGTAAGGCTGACATTAACATCGTCATAAGCATTAACTCCTAACACCCCTTGCGATAGGCGTGAGACCCAAGTTATTCGGTTCCAGTAACTCCAACTCCTCTAAGAGGGCGCTCTCCATTCTACAAGACGCTGGAGTGTCCCACACATTCGTCGAAGTAGATGGTGCGAACAGCGACATGATGGAGGCCCTATCTAGTATCTCAGGTAGTACCGAGTTACCACAACTACTAGTCGGAGGTGATGTCTATGTCGGAGTTAGAACAATTTCTAGATACATCGAGTCCTAAGTTTGAGTGTGTCGATGACCCACCACAGTCACCTTGTCCAATGGAAGACAAATCAAAGGAACCAATCATCAATAGTGCAACAGGGGAAAGGACATGCCCCTTATGTTACAGTTCCTTGGGTTTCCCAATGGAACAAAGTGACGCCTTCTTCGATGACGACGAAGAGAGCGTCGAGTCAGAATTTGACGTCGAGTTCACCTACATACCCGAAGGTGATAAGATTCAAGACAGTACCACTGAGCAGAAGAGAATCAATGACAGAAAGGAATCGTTCAGGAAGTCACTAAGAGTGATGTCGCAACACGACTTGGATTTCGCAATCTTCGCATCGAACGAAAGCAACATAGACGAAGCCATGTCTAGGTTGGAGACATTGGAGAAAGCAGAAGAACCCCTATTCGTCAAGACTAGGTCTGTTTTATTGAAGACAGTAGCGGTTCTCTCGCACATGCGCAAAGAAGGTATGCCTAATCAGGATTGTATCAAGGCACTCGGGCTCAAGTCTCAGAACCTATACAGACTAACTAGACATTTAGAGGTATTAGATAGACCCGATATAGAGAGTGGAGTATCTAGGGAAATAGATTTCATATCTAAGATAGTAGATGTACCACCCGCAGTTGCTACCCAAGCCATAGAGTCATACGAAAGATTGAGACCAGCGAATAGTGTGATATCTGAAACCGTTAGGGCGGCAGCATGGCTATTCCTAACCGCAAAGGCATCAGGAGTGAAAGTCTTGAAGAAAGACTTCTACGCACTACCAAACGTCTCTAGAGAAGCGTTCAACAAATCTCTAACCACATACGAACAGCAGGGTAACGCATATATCGAAGAGATTGTCAGTGATGAAGTATGAGCACTCACACATTGGACGACTTACTGAACGATAACATCGCTGAAGACCTTACTTGGGACACCTTTTCACCTTTGGTGAAGGGAATGCCTAGGAAGCACAAATCCGCATTATGGACTGCATACAAAGAAGAAGACCATGAAGTCTTGGTGTCCATCTACCAAAGTATGCAAGACGGAACATTCGAAGTAGAGGAACCTAGCGAAGTCGAAGAAGTTGTAGAAGAAGTCGAGGAAGAAGTCGAGGAAGAAGTCGAGGAAGAAGTCGATTACATAGCAGAATACACAAGGATATCGAATAAACTATTGAGGTTCGGCCCATCAATGACAGAAGAAGAAGTCAAGAAATTGATGCTCCTAATGAAAGAATATGCGAGTAAGACCATCGACCCCAAATACACTGTGAGTGACACAGATGCGTGGGAAATATGGATGGGTCCAACTTCCAAGTGCCTCCTAATCAATTCCACAAGACACCTGTCGTTTATCTGCTCCCGCTCTTGGTGGACTAGACACTACCTAAACGCGATGTACGTTTCAAGACAATTAGTATCCAGTAACGAGCAATTTGAGAGACTCGTTGCAGAGAAGAGAGCAACTAAGAGATTCATAGGTCGACATCCACTACCCGGAATCGAAATCAAGTTACCCACATCCGCCAAAGAGTTCCACTTGAGGGACCGCTGATGAATGTGGATTTAGCAGAAGAGATAGCGACTTTGAAGGCACAATTGTCGATGCTATCGTCAGAATCTCCTTCACTACCTAGCGATTTCAAATCTATATGGGTGGTTTACGACACCGCTAAGACGTCCGTATGGTGCAGCAAATCAGACTGTCCGAAGTTGAACCGGAAGGTGACTTACGATGTGGTCAAAGAAGAAGAAGACGAAGACGGTGAATTACAAGAAATAATCACCCAAGGAGTCAGCGAAGAAATGGTGAAGTCAGGAGATTACGACCGCTCCGTCAAGAGAGTCGGCGAACCGACGATTAGAAATCACGACCTCGGTGTCATGGCTGCATTTACCAGCAAAAAGAAAGCCACAGATTACATAGCGGAATATTTCCGTCTAAACCGTAATAATTTTGATAAAGAAAGCCTTCCTGACATCTGTCTTACCGAGATTTCAATCATGTCCTAAGTGGGCGTAAACGGTTTCCGCCCCCCAAGTTTTATGGGCTTAATTTCATTCGGTCAACTTACCCACTCGGGCATACACCCGAATGGTGAGAGTGATAGAATGGATTTGGATAAAGGAATAGTCAGTGACATAACGGTTTTTGGGAAATATGCTAGATACGTGCCTGAGTTGGAGAGACGTGAAAATTGGACTGAAATAGTCCACAGGAACAAGGATATGCACGTCCGTAAGTTCCAACATCTTTACGATACTAACGAAGATTTCAGAAGTACAATGGACGACGCTTTCCAAGCAGTCGAAGATAAAGCAATTCTACCATCAATGCGGTCTATGCAGTTCGGTGGGTTAGCAATAGAGAAATCCCATAGTAGAATGTACAATTGTGCATTCCTACCAATAGATTCTTTTACATCGTTCTCAGAAGCGATGTTCCTATTACTAGGAGGAACAGGTGTCGGGTATTCAGTGCAGAAGGCGAATGTATCGAAACTACCACCCAAGTTACCCGATAAGGGTAATGAAGCGAAAGTCATCATCATTGACGATAGCAAGGAAGGCTGGGCCGACGCAGTAAGAGAGTGTGTGAAATCCATAATGGAAGGGGAGAAAATATCATTCGACTATTCGGAGATTAGACCGAAGGGAGCACCATTGGTTACGTCCGGCGGTAAAGCACCCGGACCTGAACCTCTAATAGAGTGTATAGACAAGATAACTAATCTACTAGAGAATAATGTAGATGTAGGAGAGAGGATGACTCCACTTAACGCGCACGACATAATGTGTCACTTAGCGAGTGCAGTACTTTCGGGCGGGATTAGAAGGTCCGCTATGATTAGTCTATTCGACAAAGATGACGACGAGATGATTCAGTGTAAGTCCGGTGATTGGTATGTAACCCACCCTGATAGAGCAACCGCGAATAATTCAGTGGTCTTCGATAGAGCAACTACAACCAAGAAAGAGTTCGAGGAGATTTGGTCGAAGACGGAAGCACAACGATATGGTGAACCGGGATTCTACTTCACCAACGATGTTACGTGGGGTACCAACCCATGCTGTGAGATTGCGTTGAGACCATTCCAATTCTGCAACCTTACAGAAATCAACGCTAGCGAATCAACCGACGACTGGCCGATGCAACGAAGAGTGGAACTAGCAACCTTCCTAGGAACTCTGCAAGCATCATACACAGACTTCGACTACCTGCGACCTATTTGGAAAACTACCACCGAGAAGGACGCATTACTAGGGGTAAGCATGACAGGCGTAGCGTCGGGCGAGATACTAGAACACGATTTGAACTCTTATACCGAAGTGGTAAAGTCATTGAATAAGAAGTGGGCCAATTTGATAGGAATCAACCCAGCCGCTCGAACTACTTGCGTGAAGCCAGCGGGAACTAGTAGTTTGGTTCTAGGAACTTCCAGTGGTATCCACGCGTGGCACAATGACTACTACATTAGGAGACAAAGGATAAACAAAGACGATTCACTCTACCAATACCTCAAGGTAATGCACCCCGAAGTAGTTCAGGAATGTACTCAACAATCCGAGATAGAGAAGGGACTAGCATTGATAACGACACCAGTGAAAGCACCTGAGGGGGCAATCGTTAGGACAGAAACCGCTCTAGATTTCCTAGAAAGGGTAAGGAGATTCAGTACCGATTGGGTAAGACCGGGCCACATAGATGGTGTGAACACTCACAACGTGTCTGCTACCGTATCGATTAGAGATAACGAGTGGGACACAGTCGGCGCGTGGTTGTGGGACAATAGGAATGTCTACAATGGAATATCTGTTCTGAATTACGACTTAGGTGGTTACGAAGAACTACTACCGCCTCATTCAGATTGTTCCGAAGCGGAATATACAAGACTTCTATCGAAATTAGTAGAAGTAGATTTGACCAATGTAGTAGAGACTGAGGACCTGACCGATTTACAAGGAGAAATCGCATGTGCCGGGGGTATGTGCGAAGTAGACCCGTTAGCACACAATACGATAGAACTAGAACTCTAGATTGTCGAAGTCAAAGTCGTCGTCACTTTCTATCGTCTCCAAGAAGGTAGCAGTGGTCTCGACCGCTTCGGTCATTCTATTAGTGCTAATAGCGTGTAATCCTACTGTTAGATACTTATTCATCATCCTACCTGTATAGGGGTCTATACCCATTAGATATAGTTTCATAATATAGAGAGACATTCTAATCAATTCCTTAGGAGTCCATACACCTGCATTAGGGTCTTCTTTCTGATACCTGTTGAACGGCATACTAGCAGTCGGACTTTGACTAGCATAGTAGTGCATGACAGAATCAGGCATCCACTTGAAGCAACCAGCCTTCTCTAAACGATGTATATCGGAAATCAGGTAAAGAATATGCGGGTCGAGGTATACTCTCTTGCGTAATTTGTTCTCATGGTCCTCTAAAGAGATTCTTCTCAAGAACTGCGCTCTAGGTGAGTTCTCGGATTTAGAACCCACGAGAATATCCCTAATTTGCATCTCCCTCTCCAAACTCTTCCGGTACGTCGAAGGCCACGTATCAGGGTCCCACGGGTCTATGTTACCATACTTGGTTTCCCTCACACTGTGACCATCATCCCTAGGGTCGTAGTCCCTCGTTTTACGCTTGTACTTGGTACGGTCAGGTTTTCTGTAATGGGCGTCCTTACTTGCCTTCTCCGGTCTACTACTCACGAAGTACCCTGAAATACTCGTCGCCATAACTTTCTCGCTTTTCCACCTCCTTGCCGGACCACATTACTTAAGGCGATGAGAATAAGGGACATGGGTCATGCAACAGAAGGTGAACCAAGTTGAACTACTAGTTAACGGCGAACACATCGTACTTCAAGACGTACTAACCATAGAAACTGAGGATGGAATCTATGTCGAAGATTCGTTCAAACTAGGGACTGACAATGACGGTAACGACCTAATCCAAAAGAGACTAACCTTCTACCCTAGCGATAAAGTGCTAAAGATGGTATGGTCAGAGAACGCCCTAGTAGAGGCCGTTAAGGAGAACGTGATAGCAGCGATTATCACTGACCACATAGAGTCTCTATCAGATATGTATGAAGATGAGGATTCGGATAGTGACCACCGTGACGACCCCGAGTTCAACCCGTACAATAAGAAGGGAGAGTGAGCGAGTGACAGACCCAGTAGAAGAAGCATACAGGAAATCCCAAGAGAAGATAGACCACGGTCACGTCGAAATAGACGGCTTCGTGTCTAACGAACTAAGGAGAGAAATCAAAGATATTCACGGGCAGGTAGATATCCAATTCGCACAATTAACAGCGAACCCGTATCTAGCGCCCGAACTAGTGGATGACTTTAGAAGGTCATTGACAAAACTCATAGCAGTACTGATAGAGAACGATATACCATTACAACACTCAGGGAAACCTAGGACCGCGGAGGACATAATGATGGAAAGCCTCGGTGAACTAGCGGGAATGGTTGGCGCGAAAGGTGCAGCAACCATTCTCAAAATGAAAAGGGGTTTTAAGAACACCATGAGCAACATGTCAGATGAGTTCGAAATATTCCAAGACCCCGATACAGGCGAGTATTACTACATCGACCCGGAGTCAGGAGAAGAAGTCGATTGTGATGAGTTTGGTAACTCATTGGAGGACTAAATATGATGGAAGAAGACAATTACGACGATACTTACGAAGAAGATACTAGGTCAGAAGACCCACAATGGAGAATGCTAACCCCTAAAGAAAGAAAATTACTGATGAAGAAGGTTTTCTCCAATCCTGACTGGTACGATGAAGAAGCCGGCACTCCTGTTTTCGAAGGCGGCACATCGAACCCAATGTTCAACGAAATAGCCGAGAGGGTCGGAGCACCGGTGAGAGAAGTGAAAAGATATTACGCCGCTTGGTGTAACGCTAGAGGACTAAGTCCGGGTGATTTACTTAACAGTGGTTCGGAAAGAACTTCTTCTTCTACACAGACCACCCAAAGGTCTTCTTACACACCAACACAACCAACTACGTTAGGAATCACACCCATTCAACCAACACCACCACCACTTTCATTACAACCACCACCTGAGAGTTCGAGCAGTGATGCTTCAGGTATGTGGGCTATGATGCAATTTCTAACGGCTCAACAGCAAATGGCTATGCAGCAACAGCAATTTCAAATGCAAATCCAAATGGACCAAAGAAGACTTGACCAACAAAGGGAAAGCGAACTACGAAGAGAGTCGGTCGCTAGAGACCAACAATTCATGAATCAGCAGATGGCCTTCATGAGGGACATGTCAAAGAAGTCAGGAGACGATGGTTTCTTCGACTCCGAGTTCAAGGGACTCATGAAGGAGAGGTTCGCAGACAGTTTGTTCGGCGGGGACAAGGACGAGTCTTGGAGAGACACTGTCAAGGAAGTATTGGGTAGTGACACCCTCAAGGCAACAGTAGCCGGCTTGGGTACCGCTATCGGCGGTATGAGGCCAGCAACCGTACCAGCAGGCTACGACACCCCTGAATACAATCCTTATGCACAACAAGTCGCACCAAACCCCATTCAAAGTCAATTGGTTCAAGAAGCCCCTCAAGTAGTCGAGGAAGTTCCGTCGGGAGTTTTCTTTAGCGAAGGTGGCGAAAACCCACAACAAGTACCGGTTGAACAACCAATGGGACAACCTCCGACACAAGAGATTGTCCAATTCAGCGAAGACGAATACAAGAAGATACTATTCTCAGCATTCACAGAGGCCATGGGGCCAGCGGTTAATGACCCGAAAGTAGTGCAAGCACTACAATCCCAAGTCGAAGTAGCAGTTCAGACTACAATCGTAGAGATGCCTGAGGCATTACCGAATATCAAACTACAAGCGATGAACGAGAAACTACTACTAATCAGAAACCTAAGAGATTTAGGAATGGGGCTAATGGACTTACGCTCTAGAACCGCAGAAGGCCAACAACCATCCCCACTATTGGTTTCAGCAGTGGTTGGCGAATTAAGAAAGAACCCCGAGTTCTACAAGATATTCGCTACCAACTCCTATGACGAACTAATGGCTAATATCGAACCGTTCAAGAACACAGGAGCAGTTAGACAGGACTACGAATACTTACTACAACCCGGAACCCAAGCGGTATGCCGCCCACTACTTGAGGCCGTAAGTCTAGACTCCAAGACCAACGGATTCCCTCAGTTACAGCAAGCCTGATGAGGTGAACCAATGGTAATGTTTGACGACGATGAAGAAGTTATTTTCGAAAAAGATTCACTAGGTGTTTCGGAATCTTCGAAACTACAAATCTCAGTGTGGGTTTACTTACTATTGTTCTTCGCTCCATCTTCTGCTATGCTGATATATCTGTACCAATTCACTGACTTGAACTCCACCACCAGCGCCATCATAGCGTTAGCGGTGATGAACGGTTCAATTAATTCGGTAATCGCTTGGCTGACTATTAGGTTAGACGGACACTCTACTGATGCTTTAGAGCATCTAGATGCAATCATCAGTGAGATGGACAACTTGGAAGAAACCCTCGATGACGCTAATGAGATGGTAACTTCATTCACGACGGACCTGAATGACGCTAAGAGAATGTTCGAGCAAGTCGGCCTAGACCTAGGTAAGGTGGATGTGGATAGCGTTTCAGATGTTATAGAGAAGATTAAGGAGAACAGGATGGACATAAACGAACTACTCGACAACCTCAAAGAAGTGGATATTACTTCTCACTTAGAACAAGCAAAGAGGATAGATTGGAACATGTTGTTAGACTCTGCCGAGGAAGTGATGTCTTTCATCCGAGACGCTAAAACTTCGTCACCAGCGAAACCATCAGTATCCAACGTAGTGCTACCAAACCTAGAGACGCCTGTTTCCGAAACCCCTATTATCGACGAAGACGATTCTGATTTCTTCGACGAGGAACCAATTACATCAATCGACCTCTCACCACCTAGAAGAACTCCTTCTTTGGATTTGAGACCACCTCGTAGGAGGAAAAGATAGTTGACCGGGGTGAAGAATCGCTGGCAGCAGATTGCCGTCTCCTACCTAAGGGAAAAAAAAGTGGCGTCTAGAGACGAGATATGGAACTATCTTTGCGACCACTTGAGGCCACCACTAAGACCGACTATCAGACAATTTCATCACTTTTTAACCTCAACAGAAGGGATTAAGCCACTGGGCAAATCTACTATTAGAGAAGGTACTTTTCGCTATGAGGACGACTCACAAGTCATCTAACTGCACGAATTGTATCCTAGTGAAAGGCTTCTCTCCTTGAGCACATTGAATCTTCTCAGCAGATAGTTTTACGATTTGGTTGTCATCCAAGTACACAATTCCGGAGCAAGCATCCTTCACCAATTTCACCAAGTTATCTAAATCAGGTTTCTTAGTTCTCCATTTCCTAGGTACAGGGGTCCTTTTCCTCTCCTGACTCTTAGGTAACATAATCCCAAATTGTACGCGCATGTGTAATGCACCTTCCAACGGCTCTAACAAATCCTCATCCATCTTCGTACCGACGAAGTACTTGATAGCGTCTTTACCCTCACGGCTTTTCTTAGGGTCATAAGCCCTAGCAAACTTACCGTGCGTCGAAAAACGCGGCCTACCTTGAGCAATTGGTTCTCCGGGTATTGTAATAGTGAATGACCTTTTCACAAGCGGTTGCGATACTCCTATTGAGTTAAGTGTTGTGAAAGGCGTTAAATCCACCACCGTCTTCGGACCACTGTGAAAGACGGTCAGGTATTCCATATCAAGTTAAATCCGAATCTACCGTTAGAGGTTAGGTTTCAGAAGATTGTCAGAATACTCGTTGACCTTATCGAAGATGGAATGCGCGACCAAATAGTTCGACAGAAAGCGATTGAGATAGTCAACGCTGCTGGTGTCATGGGTCACGACGAAATCGGTGAAGTTCGAGCAATAACCAAATGGGTACAGACTCACATGGTTTATCGTAAGGAACCAATAGGTATAGAGTACTTCCATACGGCTAGGAGATTACTTAGAGATATAGAGAATGGAGTATCTGCCGGAGACTGCGATGATTTTGTAATCCTAGGAGGTTCTCTATTAGGAGCATTAGGATATCCAGTAGGGGCTCTAATAGTAGATAGTAGCGGTGACGGAGTATTCAATCACGTCATGCTCGTCACGAAGACTTTCTCACCAAGCCGAGAGTTCGGCGACAAATGGATACCCGTTGAACTAATCTACCCCGAGTTCGAGTTGGGGCAAAGCGTCCCCGTATCTCGTGTCTATCCATTGATGGCGGAAGCAAAGCACTTTGACGGTCCCGTTGCAAAACGCTCTATTAGAGGGTTAGACGGTATCGGAGCACTCATTAGCAAACACCCTTTCGGTAGGTCACTGAGTGGAGTCAGGAGGAAGAAGTGATGGGCGCATTCAGTCAGATAAGTAGGAGCGGCATTGGCAACGCGTCAATAGGTGCAATACCAAAAAACGACTCGGCTCTTAAACTCGTTAACCATAAGGGAGCGGGTTTAGGAGCCATCAGTTGGACAACCGGTGAAACATGGGGAGTCCTAATAAGCGGAGCCGTGGTCGGCGTAATGGCCGTAACGCTCTTCAACCGATATTACAAGTGATTAAAATGCCTGCGATGAACACTGGATTACAACGAAGAATAGGTAGACTACCTAGAACAGAAGACCTGATGAACACTAGCGCATCTATATTTGGGAACAACACCCATAGAGGCTACGGTGGAAGAATGCCGACCCCAACAAGTCCGGGATTCTTCGGACTCGGTGGTCACCCATCTAACGAGATGGGAGACGGCAAAATACACATCTACGGTAATGATGGAGTAGGAGTACTACCAAGTCCGGGAGTTTATGGTATTGGGAATGTAATGAACACATATCCTAGCCACTACAACACACCCGGACTTTTCGGAATGAAGGAGCAAGCACAGTCGTTCGTGACCAACAACATGACTCTACTTGCAGTCATCGGTGTTGCTGGACTCCTGTATTATTACAGGAAGTGAGCAAGTGAGTAACCGAACCAGTGCATTTCTCGCTGGACTATTCGGTGCTGTATTCGTTCTATCAATCATTGGGAGAGTGGACTAAATGAAGAAAAACACAAAGAAATACATCTACGGGGGCGTTGCTCTCGGAGGCCTTTACTTCCTAACTAGGAATGTAGCAGCACAACCAGCGAAACAACCTGAAATCGTTAATGGCGTTCCTAAGATGGATGACGAACAGTTCGCACTAATGATGGATGACATTCAGAGAATTGACGGAAACCTAGTGATAGAGAAGGGAATGCTCGGTTGGAAAACAACAAGTCACGCAACCATTGCTAACTTAAATCTAGTAAAGCGGGGACTTGAGAACGCTATGTTCGACCCTACTATGTACACCGATTCACAAATGAGCACCATGCAAGCGGCTTACGACTTCACTTGCAGCAAAGTAATCGCACTACAAGACGAGGAGCAAATGCTAATGGAAGGCGATTCCTCATTATCCGGCAGAATGATGATTGGTGGGCTCGGTCGAAGACACGCTAGAAGTATTAGCGGAATGAAGAGTTGGAGCAAAGACATGCAATTACAGAGGTCGGAAGCAGCGAGAAACGCTTCGATACGGA
>Ga0255751_10000298_pt1 | contig 46298 bp, 18 predicted proteins | sample 071ome_20_FD_179951 | JGI IMG/M metagenome (GOLD analysis project Ga0255751, IMG submission 179951) | Coastal salt marsh microbial communities from the Groves Creek Marsh, Skidaway Island, Georgia - 071412BT metaG (version 2) | ecosystem: Environmental > Aquatic > Marine > Intertidal zone >... | reverse complement strand
TTCATTGACGAGCACGATGAGGACGACTTCGTTGCATACTACGAAGAATATGTTCGTTGTGGTGAAGCAATCGGATTCGAGGCAGTTGATGCCTTGATTGAAGAGCAAGGATGCGTATCTTACGTCGAAAACTGTGACGAACGCTATCAGGGTTGCTATCAATCAACCTCTGACTTTGCAGAGGAGTTCTACACTAACACCATGTGCCTAGATATTCCTTCCGCTATTGTTGTTGATTGGGAAGCAACTTGGGACAGCGCATTGTATTACGATTTCACTGCATGTTCTGACGGTGGCACTTACTGCCCCTGGCATATCTTTGCTGATAACTGATGCCTTCGGGCACCACGTTAACTAACATTTTTCTTCACTACATGCTCACTCTCAACTGTAACGATTCTGCCTCAATCTGGACTCTCAAAGTATCACCTATCAGGGGTAGGATTGCAGTCCGTTGGTTTAACTCTCCACTGAAAGAATACACATTCAAGCATGTCTCACGACGTGCAATCTTACGTTATACCTGGCAGAACATTACCTGTCGCCCGATGAGGCAAACTCCCGGCGAGTTTGTGAACAGAAATGCCTGGCGTTAGGAAACCACCTGGCAGACTGGCACACAGGCGACCCCAGACCGCCCCTGCCTGTGCCTATAATGTCTGTATGAACAACGATCAACGCATACGCGCCAACCTCGCTGCCTTTGGCGATAACTACTGCCCGCCTCGTAACTGGTGTCAGTCTGAATTCTTTGGTCAGGGTTGCTGCCTGACCCCTAAGCAAGTTGAGAAGCGCCGCCGTCGCGCTCTGTGGCAATCCTGAGACTGTCCACCATCACCCCGGAATCGCCCCATCCCGTGCCTATAATGACTTCAGTTCAAACAAACACACACAAAACCATGAAAGAACTCACCATGAGCACCTACAACGGTTGGGCAACTTACGAGACCTGGAATGCTGCCCTGTGGATTCAGAATGAGACTTTTCTCTACAACACTGCTGTGGCATGTGTACAGTATTGTGGAGAGAATGAGACCCCTTGGGATAAGTTTGTTCGCTGCATGATGCAGGGACAGATTGGACGCTTCCTAGGTTGCACTGGTGACGGCGTGGCATGGGATAGCGTGGCGATTGATGCAGACGAGATGAACGAACTGCTTGCCGATCTCTGAACTGTCCACCATCGCCCCCTAAGCGCCCCCCCTTGTGCCTATAATGACTTCAGTTCAAACAAAGCAAATGACCAACCCTAACATTGACCTCGCCGCAATCCTGGCAGACTATACCGACCGGTACAACAAGATGCAAGCACGTTCTGCCGCTAATCGTCAGGCGTTCAATGAGGGTCGCCCTCAACCCTTTACGTCTGCACAGGGTTACGGCACCTGGAACATTTCAGACCGCGACTGACACTAACCCTAGCACACTTTTCTCACTTCGTTATGTATCGCCTCGCATCCTCACTTATCACTAAGCGCACTCAATATGTGCATCATGAGATGAACATTGCGTTGCCTGCTTATGTGCAAGCAGCGGCAGAACGTAAGTCTGTCAATGGTTACGAAGGGCACGTTAATCCTGACCGCAATCGTTACACTCACGCACCCGGTGCTAAGCGTATTGTTTCACCAGAAATCGTGTGACAACTAAACAACTATTCAAACTTGCTAAGTTGCAAGGTTGGACAAAGAAACGCAACGGTGGATCACACTATGTCTTCACAAAACATGAGCACAGCATCACAATCCCCTACAAAGTTAAAAATGACTTCACAGGCAAACTTATCGCAAGACAATTACAGCGAGTTTAAGATTGTCAAACTTAAATCAGTCAAACCTCGCAAGGCACAGTTACACTTTACGAAGGGTCACTAATTAACACTGAGGGGCAGTTAATTTGCCCCTTATTTGTTATATTGGCGCGGCCGGGCGAACGGGTCCCATCTAGCACTTTCTAACCTACAAAAGTATCCAAACGAGCAATAAATATCATCTAGAATAAAAAAATTTCCGCAGAAAAAATCGCCGTGAAAAGTTGAATGGGATTTCTACCACCGCAAGCATTATATACTAATATACTAGAGAGATTTCCGGTAGATGTACCAGGTTTACGGGAGTTTGGTGAAGTACGAAGGGGTTATACCTCTTGTACTTTAGAAAGGATAACAGAGAAACCCGAGTTACTTTTATTACCTGGGGGTGCATTTGAGTTACGACCATGGGCTGCAATAGGGGATGCAATAACGAAAGGAATTGCAAGTACTTTAGGATTACCGGAACCAGTTAACAAAGAAGATTGTCCGTATATAAGTCCATATGATCCATTTTTTATACCTATTGATGCAACTGCAAATCCTTTTTTGCCATTTGCAGGTACTACCAAGTTAATAGATTTTAGAATTATTGGTCCTGTTGCATGTATTATTGAAGATCCACTGCCATCTATCGATATCGATAAACCTGCAGAATCTTTCAGGTCACTTGCAGAACCTGCCAGAATTGGTATATGGCCATTTTGGGCACCGAATCCAGGGTTTGGGAAATTAGGTCCATTATTTTTCGAGCCATTTATATTTAATGATAATCCGGAACGAATTGTACCATTTTCACCACCTGGCGATTGTTATGGAAGGTCTGGTACTGGTGCGTCGATTTCTGGTACAGGTTTATTAAAGTTGAGAGCGACAACTGCAGGATATTACACCGATAGGAATTTCTTTGATAGGCAATGGATATTAAAGGAGAGAGAGTTTATCCGAAAGTATAATATGAATGGAAGATTTGAGATGCCTTGGAGACCTGACCGAGCATCGTTTCCGATAGATCCTAATAATATCAAGAAATTTGTATCATCACCAATTACACCATATACATTTTTCTCAACAAATATAGTAACTGGTAATTGTGCTGAAGACGTAATGATGCCATATTTACGTTGTGCGGATCATATTATGCATTATAAACCAACAGAAATTAAGGCATTACGTTTTTATTATTTTGCGTTATCACAAACAGTTACATATGATCCTGTGAATACATTACCACCATGTCAAGCAGTACCTAGATTAAATCCACCAGAGATGACATTATTACATATGACTGTGGATTGCAATCATGATATTATGAGTATTTTAAAACTTATATGTTCCAGATCATTGGTAAACGGTCCATGTAGAAATAATAAAGTATATGATAACTTAGGTGAAGTACCTGATTCTTTACCAAGAAATGATAGTTTAGAAAGCGAATGTTTTGATGAAGTTGGTGCTTATACTACATATATTGGGGACTTAGAAAATTTCTTTAGTCAAACTGCCCAAGTTATAGGACAAGCAAATAGTATAGACGAGTTTTTAATCCTATGAGTATTTTCCCAGCACTGTATGCCGGAGCAGACCTCACAACCGGTCATGATGTATTTCCACCCGTGGGATTTGTACCACCTCCTATAGGAGCATCAAGTGATGTTATAATTAATGGTCGTTTTGCACACCATGCAGGAAATAAGACAATCGTACATTTTGCACCTAATCCTTTGTTTCCACCACCACATCAAGATGTAATTAGAACAGGATTTCCTACTGTGTTAGTGAATGGTGGTATGGTTGCGAGTTTAAGTTTATCAGTATTAACTCCAGATCCACCTGGAATTCCTGCGATATCATTTATGTCAGGTTTTAGTGCTGTAAATGTTATATGTGGTGTAGGAAGTCTAAATACACCAGCACGAATTAGTGGTATTGCGATATGAATAATAACGAGGAATTAAAAGCAAACATCAAGTATAAAACTAAAGATGGAACTTTGAAGGAGCAAAGATTTGATAACTTTAATGAATTTGCCGATGCAATTCAAGATGCAGCAATGAATTTTTATGAAACTGGCGTAACACCACAACTTGATATTGAAACACAATATGGAAACATCACACGAAGAGAAACTGTTACAGGAAATCTTGATCAAACTGAATTCCTTAGAGAAACGACTGATTAATTTAGAGAAAAACCAGGGAAATCTAGACATCAAGTACAAGCGCCCTGGAGCGACGGAACATGAGAAGTTGGCAGAGACACTTGATTATCTGCACAAGGCACTTGACAGACGCTCCTAGGCATGTTAGAATGACAAAGTAACTCAAGAGGTATTATGGCAAAACGTCCATCATTAACAGGAGCAAAGACAATCGAGTCCAAACCGAAAAAGTCTCGACAGGGATGCGGTCAGCATACTAAATTGTCTGCTACCAGTCGAAACAAAGCGAAGAAGCGTTATCGCGGACAGGGACGATAAATATTTTTGAGATAGAAACCTCTCTAAAAGTTCTACATATGTAGTTCTTAAGAGAGGTTTTTTCATGGCCAATTCACCTGTAGATAAGAGTAAAGAATTTATTGAGTCTGGTATGACATTAATTACCGACCAAGCAGCAGACAAGTATTTGAACGCTGCAAAAACAAGTAATCCTCCTGCAGATAGAATGTCTAGGCATTGTGGTGGTAAAAATGGGTTTGATGATTATGTCGAAAGATGGCATAAATAAGAAAGAAGTCATAATCTATTCTTGTGCCTACTTTTCAGTCATTTAAAGATCTGAGTATTGCTTTAAAGCCACATCCCGTAACTGGAGATGTGGCTACAAAAAAAGACCAGGCTGCCATTCGTCAATCCGTATCTAATTTATTATCAACGAGAAAAACAGAAAGATTGTTTAATAGTCAACTTGGTACAAATTTAGACGCATTGCTTTTTGAACTTCCTGGTGTAATTATTGAATCTCAACTTAATGATGAAATTTCTGAAATACTAGCAAACTATGAACCCAGAATCAATATTGATACCTTAGATATTACATATGTAGAATCTGAGGATGCATATCGAGTTGAGTTATATTATGTATTTGTGGGTAGAGAAGATACTCTTCTAAGCTTAGAACTTTTATTGGAGAGACCATAAAGTGCCTTATTCGCAGCTCACAAACCTAGATTATTTACAGATAAAGGAAAATCTCAAGACTTATTTGAGAACTCAGTCAGATTTTACTGACTATGATTTTGAAGGATCTGCTTTAAGTCATATTCTGGATGTGTTAGCGTATAACACATATTACACAGCATTCAACACCAATATGGTTGCGAATGAATTTTTTATCGATTCTGCTACTGTTCGTGATAATGTAGTTAGAATTGCAAAACAATTAGGATATAGACCAAGATCAAAAGTTGCTCCAAAATCCGTCATTGATTTTACTGCCACAGTAACTTCAATTAATAAACCATCAACCTACACTCTACAAAAAGGAACTGGGTTTATTACAAATTTTGACAACGTTTTGTATAATTATATTGTTCTTGATGATGTGACCGTTCCGGTTAATGCAGGAGTTGCATCATTCACTAATGTAGAAATATTTGAAGGTAGTTTAATAACAGAATATTTTACATTTGACGAATCAACACAGGACAAATTTATTTTATCAAATCCACAAATAGACACATCTAGTGTTAGAGTGAATATATTTGAGAATGAAAACACTACATCTAAGATACCTTTTTTTGCTGCAAAAAATATTTTAGATATAAATGCTAGTTCACCAGTATTCTTTATTGAAGAAATAGATGATGAGAAATATGAGATTACATTTGGTGATGGAACATTTGGTCAAAAATTATCAACTGGTAATTACATAGAACTTAGTTATATTGTTACTGCAGGACCTGAATCTAATGGGGTTACATCATTTAGATTTAATGGTGTCCTACTAGATGCCAACAATGCTAAGTATCCAACCACAGTTAGTGTTGATCGTGTAACAGAATCCTATGGTGGATCAGATATTGAATCAATCAATGATATTAAATATATCGCACCAAAATATTTTTCAACACAAAACAGAGCTGTTACTACTGAAGACTTTGAAGCGATTATTTCCAAAATTTATCCTAATGTTGCAGACATTATTGTCTATGGTGGCGAAGATGAGGAACCACCTGAATATGGTGTAGTAAAGTTAGTCATTAAACCAAAGGTTGGTAAAATCATTGGAAATTCAGTTAAAAAATTAATTGAGAGTGATCTTAAAGAGTATATGGTTGCTTCAGTTAGACCAAAAATTATCGATCCATCAATTCTATTTGTTGAGATAAAATCAGTAATTTATTATTCTAGAGTTAAGACGGTAGCAACCGCATCTGACATAGTTACTGATGTGGTGGAAAGTATTCAAGATTATATTAAACTTTCTGACACTGAGAAATTTGGAGGTAAATTTAGATACAGTAAATTAAATGGTGTAATTGATGGTACTGATGAGGCAATTGGATCTAACGAAACTGAGATTACTTTACGGAAAGATTTTGTGCCTCTTCTAAACACAACATCTTATTACGAAATTTGTTATCAAAATAAGTTTGATAAAAATTGTGACGGGGCGACTGTGCAATCAACTGGATTTATTGTTTCCGAATACCCCAATTTTACAGTATATGTCAAGGATATTGATGGAAGAATGGTCCTATATAGGATAGGCGGAGACGGTATTGACATCATATTAGATAATAATGCCGGTGAAGTGAATTATGAGACTGGTGAGATTAAATTGTACAATTTAACTATCATTAAAGGTTCTTACACTGATAATACTATAGAGATTAGAACCGTCCCATATAAAAAAGATATTTTTGCTTTCCGCGAACAATACTTAAGTATAGATCTTGAAAAAAGTACTTTTACTGCAATACCAGAGTAAGAAATGACGATAAAGTTATCAAGCTTAATTAAAGGACAATTACCTGAGTTTATTAACAATCAGTATAGTTCCTTTGCGTCTTTCTTAGAAAAGTACTACGAAGGATTAGAGGTACATGGTCAACCGTTGGATATTTTATCCAACATAACTTCATACTATGATATTAATTACTATCAAAAAAATTTACTGGAGAGAGGATCTAGATTAACGCAATCGGTCAATCTTACAGACACCACATTCGAACTAGAAGATGCTTCAGGATTTCCTGATGAATATGGTTATTTTAAAGTAGATGATGAAATCTGTTTTTATACAGAAAAAGATGGAAATACTCTAACTGGCGTCTATAGAGGAGTGAGTGGAACTACTCGTCTTGGTGATTTATATAAATCTTCAACTTATACAAGTTCAGACTCAGCAAATCACTCTGCTGGCGCAACAGTACAAAATATTAGTAATCTGTTCCTATTTGCTATTGTAAAGAGTTTTGAGTCTCAATATCTTTCAAGTATTCCAAAATCATACTTGTCTGATACTATAGACAAGAGAACTTTAATTAAAAATATTACAGATTTTTATAAATCAAAAGGTTCAGAGAAATCAATTAAGTTTATTTTCAATTCTCTGGTAGATTCAAATCCATCTAATGCCGCTACAATTACCAGACCATCAGAACAAACTTTAAAATCATCTGAATCTGATTGGATTTCAAATTATGAAATTTATATAAATGTCATTTCTGGTAATTCAAATAATTTAGTTGGTGAAAAAATAGAGCAATTTAATCCATATGCTTCAGCTATTGTTGATTCTATTGTCGAATTTCAAGATTCAACAAAATTAATTGTTGATAAAAGGGCATTAAATTCTGAATTTGCAATTTATGGATATACAGAATTAACAAATCCAATTGTCCCTACAAATGGGGAAGTGTTTATTATTGATGTAGTAAGCACGAAGGCATGGAATAACTCCAACAAATTTATTTACATAGGTAATGAAATATTTGAAATTGTAGATAGAAATATAAATCAATTTTACATTATTAAAAGAAGTGGGAATAATTCATATCCCGTAGGCACAAAATTATATGACAGACCTCCATTAGAAGTAAATGGAGTGAAGTTTCATGTAACTGGGTCTGTATATAATTTAAAACCACAAAATAAAATTCCATATGCAAGTATTGGTGAACCAATTCTAGAATCTCCTTCAGCAATTTCTAGTAGAAATGTAACTGTATATGATGTAAATTCTGGACAATACAGATGGATCACTAATCAGACTAACCAACGTCCAACAGTTTCTACTAACGCAGCAATTCAAGAAGATCTTAAATATGTAAATGCAAACGTTTCTGCGATATTTGAAGATGAAACTTATTTCTATATTTGTTCTTCGGGATATCCATCTTTTGATATTCTTAGTGCTACCGATCCTAATGGGTTAGAGAATAACAAATATCTTAAGTTAGTAAGAAAAACTCCAGTTTCCAATACGGAAACTTATAATATTGGTAAAGATGATGTTGGTATCCTTTTAGATGGAACTCTAATCTATAGCAAAATTAGCAATAATTCAGTTAAATATGGACCGATAGAAAAAGTAAATATCAATTCGAAAGGTTCTGGATATAAAGTACCTCCTGTAGTTTTAATTAATAACTCACCGGTAAAAGCAAAAGCTATTCTTTCTGGAGAAGTTGTTTCGGATATTGAAATTCTAACGAATCAAACTTACAGAAGAACTCCTAGTGTCACAATAACTTCAGGTAGAAATGGAAAAATTGAAGCATTAGTAACTTCAGGAAGAATCACCGATATGGTGATTACTGATCCAGGAGAATACTATACATCTCCACCAATAATTGTAATTACAGACAAATTGGGTAAAGGTAGATTTGCTAGTTATAAAACTACAATATCTTCTAAGGGAAAGATTACTGGTGTTATAAAAATTGACGAGGGAAGAAATTATACGCAAGAAAATGTTTTAGTATCAGTAATTCCTGTTGGTAATGGTGCAAATGCGTCCGTAGAAATTAAAAAATGGTTTAAGAATAGATTTAATGAGTATACAAATATTGATGCTAATAGTGGAATAGTAGCAGACAAAAAATTTAAATTGAATGTATCTTTGGGAAAAACTTATGCAGTAATTGCAAACCCAAAAAAACTTAGATATAGTCTAAATGATAATATAAACGCAATATTAAATGAGACTCCATCAGGTGAGCACTCAAAAATTATAGGATTTGCTTATGACGGAAATCCTATCTATGGTCCATATGCATATGAAGACCCAAGTAATCCACAATCATCAGTTGTTAGGATGCTCTCTGGATATCAGTTAAATGCAACCAGAGAAAATGGACCCACAATAAGTCAGTATCCATTAGGATCATTTGATGAAGATTTTACATGGGTTCCTAATGTAAATACCGGAAAAACATATCTTGATAAAAATAATGGAAGATTTTGTGTAACTCCAGATTATCCTGATGGAGTATATGCATATTTTGTTACTATAGATGCATCGGGTGATTCCGTATATCCATATATTTTGGGGCAAAATTATTATTCTATTCCAGTAGATTCTAACTACAATTCACCTATTACTCAAGATCAAGTTCCAAGATCAGCAAAATTAGTAGATAGCTCTAAGTTTCTTAAAAATGGGTCTGGATTTTCTGCGATTGTTTCTGATGTGCAGCAAGGATCAGTAAGTGGTTTTATTGTCGATACTGTCACTAGGGAACACAATCCTGGAAATAAATTGGTCATTCTTGATCCAAATGATTCCGGATCTGGATTAGAAGCATCTGTTGGTGAGGTATCTGGACTAAATGTAGATTACTTAAGGGCGAAAAAATCTGTATCTGTTTTATTATCAAACGAAGAAGCGTATCTATTCAAAAATTTTGTTTTAAGGCAACAAGGAACTGGATATCAAGGTGATATTGTTAATGATGTAAATTTTAATAATACTATTATATTAGAAAATTTAACTGGTGAATTTGATAGTACAAATTTATTTGACCTTATTGATCCAGATACAAATTTGGAGGTAGAAGTATCTAATTTATTATTAACTGATAGTTCTTCGTTTACCATTGGATCTACTATAAATCTTACTGACGGATTTGTTTCTGTAGCGTCCGGCATAATTTTAGAAAGTACATCAAGACAAAATACATTAAGAATTAAAGTAATTTCTGGAGATTTTTCCGTTGGTGTTGATAATGAAGACCTTGTACTTCAAAGTTCCACATTATCTGATGATGTAGGTGTTGGCATTTCTTCTATAAGATCTCTGAGTAAAAATATTAAAGTTAATATTATAGATTATAATTATGCTATCTTAAAAACATCAAATCCACATGGACTTCTACTTAATGACAATATTAATATAGAAATAAATCCTGATGATCTTCTTACAGAAAAAACTTACTATGTTAGAAAACGTTTATTCCAAGAAGTAACTTTTAGAGATCAGACACTTTTTTCTAAGTTAGATGATACTGGAATTGGACGTATATCAATACTTGCTGGGGGACTTTATGACACTCCAGGAACATTCCCTGCAAATATTGGTAATGCTACAGTAAATGTAACAATTACTCAATATGTGGATGATGATAACAATACATATAACTCTTTATCTTCAGTAGAAATTGTAGATAAAGGTTCGGGATTTGTTGAAGATGATATTGTACAAATTGAAAATTTAGTTGGTTCTATTCAACAAAGACCTGCAGTATTGAGAGTGGACCACTCTGGAATGGGATCTGATGATACTACAATCAAGTTAACATCGGTTGAAAATGTTACTACAGATGATCTACTTAAAATTGATAATGAAATTTTAAAAGTAATTACTGTTAATGCTGCAACAAAATTAGTAACTGTAGAAAGAGCACAGGAAGGCACTTCTGCAGAAGAACATTTTGATGGTGCTTCGATAAATTTCTACAATTTTGTATATCGATTCAATGAAGGTGATTATATTCCGGAATTAGGAACCGGTGCATTTAGTCCAACTGTGTATTCATATGATCAAGAATCAAATAAGATGATTCTTTCGTATCCATATAATGTAAATCCTGCATCTATATCCGACATTACACGAAATACTTTTATAAAAGATTCTAGTGGACCTGACAGAAAAACTGTTCTTATTTCTTTTGTGGAGCAGAAGAAATTTAAACTAGAGTTTTCTGAAGATAATGAATTAAATTTCATAATTAATCCAAACATAGATGTACAATTGTATTATAAGTACAAATTTGATACTTCGCATCCAAGTATGCTACAAACTTACTTGGATTTCTCCCCAAGTGTAAATTACAATTTGTTTACCACGGAAAAAATTGTTGGTGTTAGTGAACCCGGCACAGAACAGTCCGATTGCTTCGTGTCACTAAAATTTGGATTTGGACCAGCAATTTCTAGTAATCAATACAATAAATTTGAACCAATAAGATTTACAAATTACTATTATTTTATTGTTGCTAGTGGTGTAGATACAGAAAATTCCAGAATTTCTATTGTTCAAGATCCACTAACCGGTACTAAAAAAGTAAATTACTCTACTGAAGACAAAATAGTATTTAAAATTGATAATCAACCCCAAGAGAATGGATCTGGTGAGATAAAATATCTCACCAATTCATCTAATGCTCGCGGACTTATAACATCCATATCTTTAGATAACTCCGGTTCTGGATATTACAGAATTCCATCTGTTATTGGTGTTGAAGTGCCATCCGGGGATGAAGCTGTATTAAATCCAATCTTAAGTTCTAATGGCGAAGTAAATACCGTTACTGTAATTTTTGGTGGAAGTGGATATATTGAACCTAAAATTATAACTATTGGTGGGGATGGTGTTCCTGGAGACTATAGGGCAGTTGTTAATCAAGGCAAAGTTGTAAGTGTTAATACTATAAGATCAGGAAAAGGATATACATCTCCTCCAATTTTTAAAATTATTGAAAGTTCCCATAAAATTTATCCATCTTCGAAAACTATTGGTGTAGCAAAATCGGTATCTATAATAAATTCCGGTAAAGCTTACAGCAAAGATACTACAACATTACCCAAGTATACTTCTACTCTTGTAGTATTACTATCAAATTTAACTGAATCTAAATTTTCAAAAAATTCTGTAGTCAGTCAAACTAATTCTAGTGGTGATATTATTTTTACTGGTAGGGTTGTAGAGACTGTTAGAGAAGGAACAAATATTGTAAAATTTAAGGATGTTGTTGGTCAATTAGATGAATCACTTCCCATTTTAGATGCTACTATAGTATCAATTTTATTTACAAATTACGAAGCTGAGTTCAAGAGTTTCTTTGATAAAAAAGGATATTTTAATTCAGGAAAAGGATTAGTAAGTTCTGCTGATAGTAAAATTACAGATTCTTATTATTATCAAGATTATTCTTATGTAATTAGATCATATACTCCAATTGATATTTGGAGAGATTTAATTAAAGATGTTGTGCATCCAGCCGGATTCCAATTATTTGGTGAGGTTATAGTTGAAGCAGAACTCAAATCTGTTTCTGTTCCGGATCAAAAATACTCCATACCATTTACTACGCAATTTAATGTTGGAATTCAGGGAGGATTTAGTGAAACTTCCAAAATACAACTTACTGAGGTTGTAAATTCACTAGGAGATTATAATGTACTTAGAGGTGTTGGAAGATTCAACTTAGATTCCGAAAATCTTGCTTCAACAAACTTATATGATATTAAACTTACTCCAGAATTTGATGGATATATTGATGCAGACACCGGATTAATTTTTGGAACTAAAACTTTTACTCTAAGAGATGCTGATACTAATGCAGCAATTACACCATATAATGAATATGCAATGATCATATCGTTAGATGGTATTGTGCAAGAACCTGGAGTAGCATTTACCGTTAGTGGAAATCAAATTACTTTCGCAACAGCGCCACTTGGTTCTAGAGTTTCTGAAGGGCAGACTTTAGATGCCTCAGATTTTGTTGGCAAAATGTTTGATTTTGTTGATATAACTCAAAGTGAGAAGTCATTTAGAAAAATTTCTAGCATTTTCCAAAGAAGTGGTATTTGGTTAGATTCAGCAAATCAAATTAGATTCAATCGTGGATTTATCATAGAAGAAACATTTGGTTACATAACCACAAAGTATCCAGCAACTCTGTTTGATACCGAAAAATGTAAGAGAGATATTGGATTTATAGTAGACGCATTTGAGCATGATCTAAGATTTGGTGGAAACGAAAAGATTGTCGTTTCTGGAAATGCTTACTATAATGCAGCAAATGAATTAGATTTTATTAATGATGAGCTTACAGAGACCAGAGAAGCATATCTTTATGCAGCAAAACTTTGTGCTGCAGCAATAAGAAATTGGGATGTAGTATTCATTGATGATCCAGCAACTGCTGATCCAAATTTTGAGGTAATAGTCACTGCAGGTAGTGATTTAATTACTGTACCATCAACTTTTGGACTTGTTGAGGGTATGTATTTAAGTTCAGGTGAGCAATTCCCAACAGATACTAGAATCATTGAAATTATTGATGAAAATAATGTACGGGTTGATAATAATGCATTTACTGATATTGTTGATGGAACGGCATTTATTTTTCAAGTTCCTTCTAATACAATTGAAGAATTGCCAGGAACTAGTGGAGAAATTGAATTTGAGTACAATGGAATACAAATTAATACTGATGCTCAATTAATTATTGATGATGGCACTACGGTTTCGATTACTGCTGCTATTGCTAAATTACGACAGGTTAGATTTGGATTTAGTAAAATAAACAAAGGTAAATTTGTAGATGCGGCAAGTCTTATTTCTTTAAACAAATCTTATATTATTGACGAAACAATTAGTTATATCAATACAACCTACCCAACATTTGAAAATCCAAGCGAAACTAAATGTAGGAGAGATATTGGATACTTTATTGATGCCGTTACTTATCACCTAAACTATGGTGGAAACAATCGAATTGTTGATTATGCAGAAAAATACTATGTGGCAAATCAACTTAATTATATTGGTAATGAGATAGTAGAAACCACAGCAGCATTCCAGCATGTTATTGATTTAGTTAAAATTTTAATAGATCCAAATAATCCTAACTATGGATTATATACATTTGCAACTCTTTCATATACTTTAGCACCAGATGAAGAAAATCTGCTCAACCTTTGCGCTGATGTTAAATCAGCTCTAGATTCTTATGTTGAATCTTACAATTTTATTATAGAGAACGGACCAAATTTAATTCAAAGAGATTTTACTAATCAACAAAGATCCGGTCAATACACAGATATATTGACATATTCAAATTACGATATTATTGACGACACTGAACTACAACTTTCTGTAGAAATTGATAATGTTGTATTTGGATATGAGTGTGCTAACGTAATATCTGCTTTATACACTTTACATCAATCGCTAGATACCATTTTGTCAACTGGCAGTGGATCTGTGGATATATCTTTGCCAGATTATATTAATGGAGAGAATACAATTTTTGAATTGTATACTGGCAATAATGAAATTTTGAAGACCGCCCCTTTAGAAAATTTACTAGTGTTTATCAATGGTATCTTACAAAAACCATCGGCATATCAAATTTTAAGAGATGAAGATCCTAATGTAACTGACAAAATTAAATTCTCTTCTCCGCCAAATTGGGATGTTAGTGATGCTCAGTTAAATTTAGGAGAAGGATTGTCTATCGATAGATTCCATGCATATTCTATTGGACAATATGATAGAGGTTCTGTATCAAATAATCTAATTCCTTATCGCAGGGACTTAGCAATTAGAGATTCTACGGGTGGGAAGATTGATGTTATTACAGATGACAGATACTTTACTGTATTTGTTGATGGTGTGCAGCAAAAAAATCGCGTTGATTATAATATTATTGGAAATAAAATTATATTTAATAGAAAATTAAATTCTTATATTGCCCCTGATGGAAAGGCAACATTCAGTGATGTTGATATTATTTCTTATAAAGGAAGTTCCGATAATAATAATTTTAGGGTATTTGAATTCGAACGTGGAGTATATACCTCCAGAGCAACTCTAGACATATATTTTAGTGAAGACGGTGGAAATTTCTATGATACAATTTCTGAATGGGATGGAGCATCCAAATCTTATCCATTGTGGTTATATAACGATGGAAATCCAATTGGTGCTGTAGCAGATTACTACCCAATTTATGAACCATATGACGGTGTACGTCTTATCTTGTCAGTTGACAACAACCCACTAGTAAATCAACAGGAACCTTTAGTTTTTAGAAAAAATCTTGCTAATGTACCGGATTTAGAATTAAATCTTGCTGTTATATTTGACGAAAATCAAACTTTCTTAGGACCAGAAGTGTATGTCTATGGAGATATGCTCGTATTAGATGGGGTCGAGGTTATCGTTAATAACACAGCATCATTGATATCTGCGGAGTTGTTGTTTAATTTTAATGTAAATGAAAATGACCAAAGAATCTTTGAAAGAATTTCTCCTGGTTGGATGTTCGAACAACCTTTGGTTAAAAACAAAGCATACAGAACTACCAACAGAATAACTTCAAATTTACTTGAAGGTGATAAAATTAAAATTGATGGTGAAAAAAATTACAGAACTATCGTCAAAGTTCCTGATGTAGTGCGTTCAAATAATTTTGTTCCTTTTAGACCAAATGATATATACGGAACTGTAATTACAACTCCTTCATTAGAAATTCCTGGTGGAAGTGGGTTAAACATAACAACAATAATCGATCCGATTACTGGCGCGGTTACTGGATTAGATTTTGATCAACCTAACTCTATTCAATTACAACTACTTGGACTCACAATTCCTACATTAGGAGTTGGATATGAACCTGGAGTATACATTGACTTTATTCCTGTTGATAATAATGGTGGTGGAGCTCAGGCAAGAGTTTTTACTTGGAGGGGCAATGTAGTTTCCGTTGAGTTAGTAAGAGGTGGATCTGGTTATACACAACCCCCAATTGCTGTTGTAACCAGAGGTTATGATATTATTAAGTCTCATAGAAATATTCAACCGAATATTCTCAGAACTTTAAATATTAATCTCGAAACTAGGGCAACAATTAATTCTCAAGAAATTACTTTAATTAATCCAAATGTTTCTGAATCGGGTTCTTTCTTGCCAATTGGCCTTGGTAATCCAATCGATGAATTTATTATCAATAAATTTATTGAATCCGAAATTGTTGGGGACAATCTTCAATTCTCTTTAACTGCTATTCCACAGGAAATAGTTATTGGTGGTGAGAGTTTTGTATCTGATGTTGATGTTGCTATGGGGGATCTTCCTCTAGAAACTCTGTTTATAAAACCACAAGAATCTTCAGCTATTGTTGGTGCTACTACAACAACCGCAGCTTCTCTACTAATTCTTTCAGAATCTAGAGTTGGTGCTGGAGATACTCTAATTACACCAGAAGCACTAAATCAAATTGGTACAGTAGTTAATATTAATTTCAATATTGGAGATACAACACTATTTGTTACAAGCACAGATCAATTCCCAGATGAAGGCATATTGATTATTGGAACTGAAGTAATGACTTACAGCAGTAAGTTGCCAGATAGATTCTTTATTGATATTAGAGGTGCTGAAGGTACAACTGAGGCAGATCATGTTGTTGGCGATATTGTCAAGATTTATCTAAACTTTATTAACTCAAATGCTTCACCAACAGAGAACATAGAAAGTGATAACATTTTTGATCAGGAAGATGGTGCCCCAGTAGTTCCTACACCAGCAGGACCTCTAAATGTAATTATTGATGTTGAATATGAAATTGAAAATAATGATTCTCCAGAAATTCTAGAACCCGCTGCGGTATTTGTTGACGAAAATAACATATACAGAGCAGTAGAGAAGTATGAATTTGTTGAGATTGTATCGGTAGAGGAAGAAATTACTAAGATCACTAGAAATGATCAAGTATTTAATATTGACTTTATAGCATCATCTACTGACATTTCTCTATTCTTAGCATCTGATATTGCGGAAGTTTCAATTGAAGATGCATCTTCCAGCGCACAACTACAATTACAATCAACAAGTCTAGTACCTCCATTCATTATTGAGGAATCTTCACTAACTGTAATTGCTGAATACGATTCTATTGCTGTAGATATAGCATCATTTGTAAGTTATAGCTCATTTGTTGAGAAACCAGCGATACCATCTGAAGAACCTATTGGTCAGATTCTATCTGTAGCACTCTCCACTTCAGTTGAAAGTGTTTTCACAGTAACTCTAGAAACTAGAGAAGAAAATCTACCACTCAGCAACGTTGAGATGCCATTTGGTGAACAACCACCTAGTGATTTAATTACTATAATTACATCCGAAAGTGATACTAATGAGATTGTTGGCGAAACATTCAGCGAAGTAATTACTCTAGTTGAAGAAGAATCTCTACCCGAAGATGTATCTTATATCTTCATTGGTGAGACTACTAAACTAAGCAGTCAGGTAATAATTGCACCTAGAGACATTGAAGGAATTCAAGATGATCTAACTAGATTTATCGAGATTGAATCTAGAGTTCAGACTCTAGATACAACTGAACCAAATATCAACTCCGTATCTATCAGTAATGTTGAAGAAAATACTACTGAAGAGTCAGAAATTACAGATTTTGTAGTACCTGATGATATATTAGTATCTGTTGCTGCTGCTCAGACTGTCAGTGAGTCAACTATTAAGGTAGTACCAAGTACAATCTTTGTTGGTCAGTCTATAAACCGTATTCAGGAAATCGTTAAGACTCCTGATGCTGAATACATTGGCGTATATCCAGAAATAATTGTGGACGAGGAAATCACCTCCGTATATGATGCTCCTGCACATGAAGTTATCACCCCAGTTGAAAGTGATGTTAAGGTTGACATATCCACTGAACTCCAAAGGTCTGCCGGTGATGAATTTAATGAAAATATTAATCCAACTCAAATTGGGACAAACTAATGGCAACAATTAATCTCTCTTCACCCGTAGCAGTCCAACTGATAAGTGGGGCAGATATTGAGGTAAGAAATGTACAAACAACTAGTATTAGTGATTATAACCTAATAAAAACTGGTTCAATTCCTTACGTTAGTGTTGGTTTTCACGAAGCATATGATAGAAATGCGCTATGTGAATCTGGAACCATAACATATCAAATGATATCGGATGTAAATGGAGATTCAAATCCCCCTTTAGTTGGAATTTCTTCAACGTCAATTTTTGATCAAGATCCATTAATTACTTTAGAGACTTATTTTGACAGACCTAAAAATAGTCAAACTTCACAAAAATTAAGTAGTTCGGTTGGTATTCCTTCCATCAATTTATCTGGAGCCACGTTTGATTTCTTCCAAGCAGGAGACACAGAACTAGTTGTTCAATTTTCAGGATTAACTCCAAATCCACTTGGCAATTTTCCATCTAGCGGCAAACTACAACTAAATAAAGAAGTATTGACGTATACTGGTATATCTGGAGGAACTACTTTTACTGGAGTTTCTAGAGATGTAGAATCTACAGGACCATATACACATACTGCTGGTGATTATTTACGTTCTATCAGCATCTAACGGAAAACTATTATAAATAAAACAAGAAAACAGACCTGTTACTTTAAGAGAAGACCATGACCGCACTTATTACAGACAAGTTTAGAGTATATAATGCAAAACAATTCTTGGAGTCCTTTGATGAGGCTGTCGGAACTGAACACTTTTTCTTTGTAGGAAGATCAAAAGATTGGGGTTCTGTAGTCGAATTTTATGGACAACTCGAAACTGCTCCTGCCCCAGGAACAACAATCACATTAGATCCGGGTGGAGTAGCTTTAACAGCAGTAATTTCTTCCGTATATGAAGGCGCATGGGTGGTAACAGGTCTTGACCCCGCTGTGGCTAATGGTCTTGAATTCTCTGACGATATCACTTGGACTTCACCAGGTGCAGGTTCTGCTAAACTTCTAAAAGTTAGACCAGCAACTGAAGATGCACCTCTTCGTCCTCTCGATAACTTAAACGAGAAGTATGATTATTATAGAGAGATTATTGCTGCTAAGAGAATCTATAATACAACTAGGGGCGATAGCACTGGAACATCTCCAGATGATAGCTATGTTTCTGCGGTTGTCAACAGACTTGACTATGGAATCAATTCTGATTTCACGAGTAGAACTACCCCATATGATATGTGGCGTCCAAATTACGCTTCTACTCCTAATTTCACAAGACTATCTCAAGGTTCAACTGGAGAAGCAGGTGTTGCTAACCTAGAGATGGTTACGAGAAATAGTGGATATGAGGTATTCCTTTGTATTGATAACAAATTTGATTCTGCTACTGGTACTGGAACGATTCCTGATGCAGTAGCAGATGGTCCAAGAACAACTGGTACTACAACTACAGTACCAGCACAACCAGGAACATACTGCACAGCAGATGGTGTATTTACAACTCTCACTGGACAAAAGTGGAAGTATCTTTACACTCTTAACACTACAGATGTTCTAAGATTCCAATCACAAAGATTTATTCCTCTCCGTGATTTTGCTGGAGTATCAATTACTGGACCAGAAGTTGCTTCTGTTCTTGATCCTGGTTCTGGTTGGACGGATGGTACTTACTATACTCCAGTTAATGGTGATGGACAAGTATCTGATGATGCGTATAAAGTTGTAGAATTTATTGTAACTAGTGGAGCAATTACTAGCGCAAGAGTTATACTTTCTAGTGAATCAGGTAAAACTGATACCGATTACACTTATGCTAGCGTTGACATTAGTCAGGTTGGTAGTGCTGCTGGTGCCGGTGAAGAAAAGTATAAGTATGGAGTATTTACTGATGCTGGACTTACCACTCCTGCAGCAGCCGTTCCAACAAATACTGGTGGTAATAGCCCAGGACATATTGAAGTTGTTGTTCCACCACAAGGTGGATATGGAAGCAGCGAAAATTTAACTTTCCAAGAACAACTAAATGCTAAGCGCGTAATGTGCAACATTCGCCTAACATTTGACGAAGGTGCTGGAGACTTCCCTGTAACCAACGACTTCAGAAGAATCGGTCTTCTAAGAGATCCAAAACAGTATGACGGATCTGATATTGATTTAAATACAGAAACGATTCGTAATACTTATGCAATTCACTTTAATGCCGCCACGGTAGGGGCTGGTGATTGGGGTCCAAATAACTTTGTTCCCGATGAGGAGATTTCACAGACTCTTACAACCACAAATGGTGCAACTGTAGTTGCTAAAGGAACTGTAGTTGAGTGGTTGCCTGTTGATTCTAATGATGTAGAATCTGGTGGTATCTTAAGATATTATCAAGATCCCATTCTTCATAGTGATAATGGCCAAATTCATTCCTTCCACAATGCTGCTGGCGGTCTTGACGACATTGCAAGTGCTGGTAATATTGTTGGTTCTGTCTCCGCTGGTCATGACAGCGCACAAGCAAGAAGCATCAGATTCGGTAATGCATTCGCAAATCAGGCTTCAACTTCCGGAGCACTGAATACTGAGGCAGGGACAACCTTAGATCCTGTACTTACCGGTGCTGATCTATATCCAGAAATTCAACCATATTCTGGTGAAATTATCTATGTTGAGAACAGAAGACTGATTACCCGTGCCGCTGACCAGATTGAAGATATCAAACTAGTTATTGAGTTCTGATATAACTTAATTTGGGACTATAAATAAGGTTAGGAAACATAAGTGCATAACAATTTAATATGGCACAGAATACTAACCTTAATGTATCTCCTTATTATGATGATTTTAATAGGGATAAAGACTTTTATCGTGTTCTTTTTAGACCGGGATACTCTGTACAAAGTAGGGAATTAACTACTTTACAGAGTGTCCTGCAAGAGCAGATAGAGAGATTTGGAAATTACCAGTTTAAACAAGGGGAATTAGTAATTCCTGGTGAAGTTGGTGTCAATAATAAATTAAACTACGTCAAGTTATCTGCAGTATCTGAAGTAGCAGTTAATGTTGGTGGAGAAATTGTATATCGCAAATACGATATTAGAGATTTAGTTGGTGAAACTCTGGTTGGTATCACTTCTGGTGTTAAAGCAAAGTTGCTTGAAGTCAAGTTAGAAAGCACAACAAATTCAGATACGCTTTTTGTTTCCTACATTACTAGCGGCGATTCAAATACGGAAAACACCTTCAGGCAAGGAGAATTGCTTGAAGTTGTTAATGGTGTAAATACACCTATCCTCACAGTAGGAACCGATGGTGCGGTGGCACCCAATTTCATAACAATTACTGATGTAGAGACTGGTATTATAGAAACAAAATTTAGTCCTGCACTAGGATTTGGTTTTGGTGTTGACATTCAAGAGGGTGTCTATTTTGTAAACGGATTTTTTGTAAAAAACAATAAACAACTTTTAGTTATTGATGCTTATAATAACAAACCATCAGCAAAAATTGCTTTTAATATTAATGAAACTATTGTAACACCAGAGCAAGATAATTCTCTATATGATAATTCTAGAGGATCTTCTAACTTCTCAGCTCCAGGTTCTCATAGACTGAAAATTAATCTTGAAGCAACTAAGTATGATTATAATGAATTGCCGGACAAAAACAGTATTGAGTTAATTTCCATCAAAAATGGAACTGTTGAGAAAAAAATTAAACAGAAAGAATATAATGTTCTTGAAGAAACTCTAGCGAGGAGAACATATGACGAATCTGGAGATTATGTTGTCGAGGAATTTCCGTTCAATGTTAGAGAATTTTATCAAACAGATAGTAATACGGGATTATACTCTCTAAACACAGAGAGTGGTTTAGTGAATGGTATTGAACTATCTGATGCTAAGCAAAAACTTGTTGGTACTGTTGGACAAGGGAAGGCGTATGTTAAAGGGTATGAGATTGTAAATAAAGAAACAAAATATGTAACTCTTGATAAATCTATCGACACCGTTGATAGAAATAATGTATTAATTAAAAGTAAGGGTGCCAGTACATTTTTCGTATCCAATGTATATGGTTCAATTCCTGTAAATGCTGAGGGTGTGGAGTTAGAAGCATATCCTACAATTTATATGTTCAATACTTATAATGATGGTGGTATTGGACTGAATGGATCGCAGAGTAATTTTAGAAATACAGATAATCACAGAGGGGAGTTGATTATCGAGGGAGCAGAAGATCAAACTGGATTGGTAGTTAATGATTTAGATCCTAGCGATATTGGAATTAAAACAATATGGGTAGAAAGAAGTATCGATGTTCTACCAACATATGATCCAACATTTCTACCTACCCCAGGAGATTTTTTGTATGTTATTCAGTCATACACACAAGTTGAAGGTTCTGCACAACCAAGAACAGCATCTGCTCAAAAAGTAAGAGTTCTGTCAACAGCACTGGTAAAGAATAGGAAAGTAAATCCGGGATCTCAATTAGACTACGCAGAGATTACTATTGCTGGAAGAAGAGACATTGTAGACACTCTATTTAAAGAATCTGACCTAGGAGACCCGCAAAGCAGAAGAAGGGTCTTCACGGTCTTTGAGGACGCTTTTGATGTTAATAACATTCCTGTAGAGGACGAGCAGGGGCAACCAATATTCCCACCACTAACCAGATCAAATTATTATTGGGGTAGTATTGTAGATTATACTGAAACTATCTCTCCTTTAATTGGATTATGTAAACCGAGTAATTTTAATTTAAGAAAATTTGGTGATGGTTTTAATCCAATTAGTGATAAAATTCTTTCAAAGGGAGTAAAAAATTCAGAAGAATCTTACAATAGTGTTTTTGGGTTGGGTTATTTTAGTCCAATATTTTTTACAAGATTAAAATTAACTGAAAATATTACTAATGGTTTTAAAGCAGGAAAATATGTTACCGGTACTATAAGCGGTGCATTTGGTGTTGTTGAGGGAACTGCATCAGGATACTATTCGTCAACTAATGTATTGCATGTTAGAGTTCAATCTGGAATATTTTTAGAAGGAGAAACAGTAATTGATGAGGATGGAAATTTAATTCAAATTGCAAAAAATAATACAATATCTCATTTTATTGTTCATAACCAGGGTGATCAATACGATCAATTATCTAAGGTAATTATTAATGGTATTACTTATGATAGATCTAAAATTGCTGTTAATTTGTCCCAAGATGGCGTTCAAATTGAATCTCTTACTATACAAGACCCTTCAGTTAGAGATGTACTTTATGTAAATCCACCAAGTGTTAGTGTTACAAATGGTCTGTCTTCTGTCATTACGGCAGTATTGTACCAAGAAACCGTTAAAACATATACACCAGTTGATGTTAAATCTTTCTATTCAAAATATGGACTTGGTTCACAAGGAGAAAATATTTTCACTGCTGATGTAGTGTCTGATGTTGCTGAATACTCAAACTTTATAAAAATTTCCGATTCTACATTTAGTGGGTTACAAGGATTAAATTATCTATCTGTAAATACACTTTCATTTAACCTAGCACAGGTATTGAGAGAAGGTGATATCATTCAATATGTACAAGATGATGGTGATGTTGTTAGAGCAATCGTATCTTACGCCACTAATTCTACCGGCAATGAAAAGGCAAGAGTGTATTTAGATTCTGCTTTAAGAACGGATGTTAGTTCAACGGTTCTTATAAAAATTCAACCAAAAATTGATAATCCTTCAGCATCATTAATTTTTAAAACTGGAAGTAAGTCAGTATCTTCTCTAGTAAAAGATATAACAGATTCAAAAATTAGTTATTTCTTCAGGAGAGATTTTGTTTCTGATGGATCTTCTGCGGGTGGTTCAATAACTTTTGCTGCACGTTTACCATATGGAACACAAAGATTTGCATCTTTCAGTAAAGAAAATTATATTCTTACTGTATTAGATCCCGGAATTGGTGATGTAGTTAATTTTAGTAAGGGTGATATTGTTTATATAAGAGATGAATACATCGACATTACAAATTCAAGCGATACAGATAGTGGTTTAGTTGCTGGAAGTCTTACTCTTTCATTCCCATCAAATTATTTTGGTGAGAATATGACTAGTTATCCAAAAGTTAAACTTACCGCCACACTAGAAGTTTCTAAAGCAAAACCAAAATTAAAAACTTCGGTAGAAAATAAGAGAATTATTATCACATCATCTAATGATAAGGTTATTCCATTGAGAGGAAATGACTATGATACCGGAGAGGTTGGTATTTACTCATTCTCAGATGTATACAAATTAAGATATGTTTATGAAGGTAGTTTAGTAGAACCGCCAAAAGTTGATTCTAGTGGGAAACTTATTTCTGGAAAAGATGTAACTAATAATTTTGTTTTTGATGATGGACAGAGACCTTCATACTATGATGTATCAAGATTAATTTTAAAACCTGGCGAACAAACACCAACAGGAAGATTGGTAGTAGGATTTGACTACTTTGAACATAGTCAAGGAGAATTTTGTACGGTTGATTCATATACACATGAATCTGGGGTTTCTATTGAGAATATTCCAAAATACAACACAGAATCTGGTTTGGTATCTTTAGGAGACGTACTTGATTTCAGACCAAAAGTAGATAGTACAGTTGTTACCAGTGGATTCCAGGATACTACAGTGTTAACAAATACTGATTACATTTCATTTACTGGACCTGAGGGTGTTCCTTCAGTTAGTCCGGCAAATGATAGCAATTTGGAATATACATTTAAATTTAATGAGAGTAGTTATTTAAGTCGCATTGACGCACTGTTTGTTAATAAAGATGGTGAATTTTTTATAAAGAAAGGAAATTCTTCTAAAAATCCATCCAAACCAGATCTAGTTGAAGACTCCATTCCATTATACTATGTTTATCTACCAGCACTAACGGATAAATCGCAAGATATAAAAATTATCCCGGTTGATAATCGTAGATACACAATGCGGGATATTGGTAAACTAGAAAAACGTGTAGAACGTTTAGAGTATTACACTGCTCTCAGCATTCTTGAGCAGCAAGCTCTTAGTATGCAAATAAAGGATTCTCTAGGATTTGATAGATTTAAGAGTGGATTTATTGTTGACAATTTTGAAACGCATGGTGTGGGTGATATTTCTTCATCTGAATATGTGTGTGCTATAGATTCTCAACAATCTGTTTTGAGACCACAGGTGTATGAAGATGATATTAAATTGATAGAATCCAACACAAGAGAAGATGAAAGATTCTTTGATGGATATGTCAATAAAAATAATGTTGTTACTTTACCGTATGAGGAAGTTTCTCTACTAGGAAATTTATCAGCGACAACAAATATCAACCCAAATCCATTTGTTGTATTGCAGTACGTTGGAGATATTCAACTTCACCCAACAGTTGACAAATGGTTTGACACTGATACTATTCCTCTTGTCACAAATAACAATACAAATTTATTCAACATCTATAATGTTAAGAGTGCAGATCCAAAATCTGCAATCGGTTCAATTTATAATTCATTCTTAATCAATTGGGTTGGTGTTAGCAATTCTTTTGCCACAATCAATTCTATTTCTTCTATCAATACAAATGAGGCAGAATCTAACACCATTGAATCTTTTGTATCAAGTTCTTCAAATGTAAGTCCTAACAACAACGAAACTGGTAAAGGACTATCAACTAATTCGTATGATGGTGTTTCAGTTTCTTCTTCGGTTCAATTCTTTGCAAGAAGTATTCCAGTTAAATTTGTTGTGAGCAGAATGAAACCCAATACTAGAATCTATCCATTCATTGATGGAAGAGATATTAGTAGATGGGTTTGCCCAGATTCAACATTTACTGGTATACCAACTTCATCTCTAGGAGTTTTTGGTGGAAATCTTATTACCGATGACTCTGGTAATGCAAGTGGTATTATATTAGTTCCTGCTGGATATCCACCTATTCAAGGAACCACATGGACTGGAAATATTAACGACGTTCAATATGATACTTTATCAGAAAAAATTAATATTTCTTCTGGCAAAAAAACGGTTAAATTTACATCTAGTGCTGTAAATGCTCCAAAAAATGAGGTGGAAACTTATTCAGAAAGAACTTATTATTCTACTGGAGTGAAGCCACAAAATCCACCATCCATTATTTCAACCCAACCATCTTACTTTAAATCTAATGAAGGTATACAATTTGTTGAGAGCAATACTGATGTTAAATTAAAACCAAATCCTTTAGCGCAAACTTTTAAAATTGAAAATTTTGATGGCGGTGTATTTGTAACTGGATTAGATTTATATTTTAATACAAAAAGTACTGACATTCCAATTAAAGTATATTTAACAGATGTTAATTTTGGAAAACCTGGGAAAAATATTATTCCAGGAACTGAAAAAGTATTACTTCCAAAAACTTATTTGAAAGTATTTACGAATGGTAATATTACCGTAGAAAAGGGAGACGCACTTGCTGGTGTATCTTCTGGTTCTAGCGGTGTGATTGAACAAATTTTAGATAGAAATGGAAATGAGGTTGCTCTTATTGGAGCAACAAATTATAATTTAACAAACGAACAAGTTTATACTTTCATATTGTCTAACAATAATGGAATAGCATTTGTTCAGGATGAGGTGTTATCTTCGTCTAGTATTACATCGTACAATAGTACAAATAATACTAATGTCCAAGTTAAAATTGCAAAAGATGCAGGAAAAATTAAAAAATTTGTTGTTCAAAATGTAGGTTCAAATTATGATGGTGCTGTCATAACTGTAGAGAGTCCCCAGTTGCCTGGAGAAAGTCAATCATCAGCAATTCCATATGTTTCTAATGGAATTATATACGATGTGGAAGTTGCTCTTTCTGGATCAGGATATACTTCAGCACCTTCTGTAATTGTTAAAGGGATTGGCGATGGTGCGAACGGAGCTGTTATTACTTCAGTTCTAGAAATTGATACTCCTGCGGTAAGAATGGGTGTATCTTCCGATGACGGAACAAATATTGATTCTTCCACACCAACAACATTCAACTTTGAATATCCAGTATATCTACAAAATGATTCTGAATATGCAATTCAGGTAGAAACAGATTCTACAGATTATTCTTTATGGTCTTCTAAATTAGGAGAAGTTGAGAAAATTACCGGTATCAAAGTAAGTTCGCAACCATTATTAGGTTCTTTATATAAATCACAGAATACTGATACATGGGTTGAAGATTTATTTGAAGATCTTAAATTTGAACTCAAACGTGCAAAATTTGATATTACAAAAGAGTCAACATTAACCTTAGTAAATGATGAACTTACTTATAAAAAATTAAGATTAGATCCATTTGAAACTAATTCAGCTTCAAATTCTAACGCCACATCGGATTTATTTAAGGCAAATAATTTTATATTTAAAGTATATCATAGAGATCATGGATTTGAGGATTCTGGAAAATCAAAAGTTTTCTTTAGAGGAGTTGACAATTTCTCTGCGGTAAGTGGAAACGCTTTCTCAACATTATACTATGAAGTAGATTCCGTTGGAGTTGATACTTATACGGTAAGATCTATATCGGCAGCTGGAGATTCTGCTAGAGGAGGTGGAAGTTCTGTGTATGCTGCTAGCAATGTCAAGTACGAAAAATTATATGCGGATATTTCAAATTTACAGTCACCAGGAACTAAAATTAATTCTAAAGTTAAGACTGTAAATGTTGTTCCTGTAGATTCAAATACGACAACTTATGTTTCTTACCAAACTTCAGATTTTGAGACAACGTTCTTAAATCAAGAGCAATATTTTGAAAACCAAAAATTTGTTTGCTCTAGATTAAATGAAGTATTAAACTCTACCGGCAAATCTTTAATCTACAAACTATCTTTAAGTTCTGAAGTAGATTATCTATCTCCAGTTGTAGATTTAAGAAATATTTCAGTTAAAACATCTTCAATTAGAGTAGAAAATTCTACTGGACTTGAAGATAGGTATGGAAAAAGATATCAAGAATTAAAATTCTGGCCAGTATTTACATTCGTAATTAATGGTATCAGTGGAGCTCCAATTGCAAACAACCAAACTTTACAAGGTAAATCTTCTGGAGCGGAGGGAAGAGTAGTTTCTGTAAGTGGTGCTTCTGTTGTTGTTAGAATGCAAAATGATGGTTTGTTCGAGTCTGGTGAAAACCTAATCTTTGGTGATCCGTCAAATGCGGCTTATACTGACGACCCACTTGTGAGAATTGATACATCCGATTTAATTTCCGAAATAATTCCAAATTTTGAAATTAACGATGGAATTGTTGTTTATAATTCACTATCGGATATTGAATATACAAATATTATTGATGGTCGTATAATTCTTTGGGATAGACAAGGTAAAACATTAACTGTTAATGTAGAGAAAAAACCAATTGGAAATGATTATACTTCTCCAAATTTACCAAACTCAGAGTTTGCGAGAGCTTCAACTTTAGCAGCACAATCTGATGATATATTCAGAGTTAATGACAATGTTAAATTTGATGGTTCTTTAGATGGAACAGAAAATTACTTACAAGTAAAAGAAACTTCTTTCACATCTGGAATTGATTACAATAGTGATCTAGAAATTACTGGAACTTCTGCAATATCCAAATACATTACAAAACAAGCAACTATTAGTATTCCAGCAACTTCTTTAGATGTTAGGATTACTGCCAACAGTAAGCAAGAATCTGACATTAGAGTATTCTATCGCACACTAGAAGCATCTAATCAAGAAGTATTGGAAAACATCAAGTGGCGGGAATTAATTCTAGATCCTATTGGAACAAATTTTGTTAGGAAGGATACAATTTCTGGAGTGTTTGAACTCAGAAATGATTATCAAGAATTAAAATACTATGTAAATGATCTTGCCGAATTTACTAAGTATCAAGTTAAAGTGGTACTAAGATCTGATGACCCAGTATTTGCTCCAAAAGTACAAGATTTAAGAGTAGTTGTTTCTTCGTAATGAAAAATTATTACAAAGTTGAGGGTCACGAAGGTCTTTATCGTGACCCAAATACTCATGCAATTATTAACACTCAAACGCCCAATAGAAATCGTTTAAAACAGCATCTAGACACAACTTCGGACGACATAAATAGTTTGAAGGAAGAAATACGGGAACTAAAACTTCTGTTACTGGAGCATATAAAACGACATGGCTAAAAGAGAAGTAAAAAGATCATTTACCTTTGAACAGCAGCGCCAGGAAATCAACCTGCTTGCTGATGATACAGGTGATAAAGATCTACTGACTACCACAGATAAAAATTCTCTAGTTGATTCTATCAACGAAGTAGTCACTGTTCCAGAGGACGAAATTTTTGTTGACCAAATTGCTACAAGTTCAGCTGAACAAAGGATGGTCTTTGTAGATGAGGCTACCCGTATTGCTGCAGCAGATTATGAAACTATTGGTGGTAAACCAACTGGTACTCTTCCTGGTTATGATCCGGATTTTGGTCGCTTAGCATATGATGCAGTAAGTGATACTGATTCTACTAGATTTACATATAATTCTTCAACTGATCTCCTCCGTGTTCCCAATGTAAAGGCGGATATCAGAAATAGAAACAACGACAGTATTTCCGATTCTCCAGGTCAGGAAATTCTTGATATTAATGTAAATGTCGATGGTCATTCTCCTTCAGAAACAGCAAGATTAACTGGTAGACTGAGAACTCAGGCTACTAATTCTCCTATTGAAATTCAGAAGAGTTTACTTAAACTAGAGCAGAGAGCAAGAGCAGAAATTGCTAATGGTTCTGCAATTGATTTATTTACGGGACAAGATGTTGGTGCATATATTAATGTAACTAACAACAAGAAAATTTTATATGTTAGTGCTGATGATGAGAACGCTACAGATATTCCATCTAATGATGGTAGCAATATCAACAGACCATTCAAATCTATTGAAAGAGCACTGATTGAAGCAGCAAAGAGAAGTTATGTTGCCCCTGGTGTTGGTTCAGAAGAAGGTGAAACTGGTGCTGACCTGTTTGAAAATTTCACAATTCTACTCTTTCCAGGTGAATATATCATCGACAACTCTCCTGGCGTTGATGCAAATGGAGATGCTTTTACTGCAGCAGATATTGAAGAAGAAATTAAGTCAAGACAAGGTGAGGTATATAACAGCACCACAAGTTTTGCAAACGAACTAAAGAAATTTAATCCTGTTGAAGGTGGACTTATTGTACCTAGAGGTACATCTATCGTAGGTTTAGACCTGCGTAAAACTTTAATTAGACCTAAGTATGTTCCTGATCCTGCGGATGATGCGGTATCTAGGTCTGCTATGTTCAGACTGACAGGTGCTTGCTACATCTGGCAGTTTACTATTAAGGATACTCCTAACGCATTTGGAAGTCATCATAAACTAACTGCTTTTGAATATGCCAACTATCATCAGTTAGAGAACTACTACAAAAAAATTGACAAGTATAGTAGAAATGATGAGACAACTAATCCTCCTGCTGGAAGATTTAAGGATGCTGAGAATATTCTACTAGATAACAAGCGTTTTATTGCTCAACTTGCTGTTGCTTATGTTGAAAGAAATAACGCTACTTTATCAGCAAATATTGACATTTTAACTGATGGTTTAGATCCAAATTTCCCAGGCGGAGTAGTAAACTTAGATGGCAGTGTAGCAGACCCAACACAAACAGTTGGTGAGTCTTGTGTAGATGATACTGTTCTACTTATTGAGAGAATTGCTTACAACCTAGCGCATGGCGGAAACAATCGTGTTGTAGAAGCAGCACAATTCTATCGTGACAATAATGTACTACTTGGAGAAGAAGCAGAAGCAGTAGAAGTATTCCAAGCAGCAAATGAGATTTGTCAATATATTGTAAATAACTATGATGTCCTAGAAGATAAAAATAACGTAATTACAAGAGATTTTGCTCCCGGTGGAGTAAGTGTTCTTGATACCACACTACTGAATGTTGATACTACATTTAGCTCACAGATATTTGATTTCAATCTTTTACCAGACCTTAGTGCTCAAACTGCTGGATATGAGATTGACGACCCAACAGACCCAGCAGGATGTGCTAATGTAAGAAGTGCTATCAACACATTCTGGGATATAATTATTCAAGCTGTTGATGTCGATGCCGATCCCGGTTCACCTATTGGTCCAACAGGTGAAGAGGATTACAACCAGAGAATTGAAGAAAACAGAATTGTTGGTTTCGTCCAGAACAAGTATCTGTCTGACACTGTTGCTTCAGCATCTCCATATGTATTCAACATCTCACTACGCTCTGTATGGGGTCTGTGTGGTCTCCTGAGCGACGGTGCTCAGTCCACAGGTCTTCGCTCTATGGTGCTGGCGCAATACACTGGCATCTCCCTACAGAGAGATGATAGGGCATTCATTTTGAATGGAACTACCACAAGTCAGGTAGAAGACCCTGACGAGAGACATTCTAACTCTATTGCTGAGTATAGAAAAGATTGGAGACACTTCCACATTAAGTCCAGAAACAATTCATTCCTACAGATTGTGTCTGTGTTCGCTGTGGGACAGGCGGACCACTTCACAGTAGAGACAGGTGGAGACCATTCAATTACAAACTCCAACTCAAACTTTGGTAATCAATCTCTGATTGCTGTATCTCACAGAACAGAAATCTTCAAGCAGGACAACGGTGCTTTCATTGTTGGACTAGTTCCACCTAGAGGATTGGATCCCACTAGAGAAAGTAGAGTTAACATCTACAATATTGATTTTGGTTCAACTTTAGCAAGATGGAATGCTGGAGATATTAATTCAAATACCGAAGGATTTAGAAAAATTTATGTTAAAGTAGACGGAGAATCACTAATCAAAGAAGGTGATATTCCAGAATACTACTCCATACGTCCAGGAACAACACAAGAACAAGCAGAACTATTAGTTGATGATGTAAATTACCTTTTAGGTAAGAGACAGTATTCTGATGGAGATCCAGAAGCAATTTATGCAAGACTACCAAAGAATTTTGACGAATCTCAACTAGAGACTTTTGCTGCAAGATTAAGAGACAACACTACATTTGCTGGTACTCCAGACCAGTATGACCCAGCAGATGTATATTCCGAAGGAAAAATTTCTACCGAGGCAACACTTTTAACTGGTGGTTCTATTGCAGCGGCATCTCTTGAAACTTCAGTTAAAAGTTTCTATGCCATCCAAAGCACTTCCACATTAAACTTTGGTGATGTTGGATTCGGAACTAATGAAATTATCACTGGAACTGATATTAGTAATGCTTTCCCAACTTCCCCAACAAATGCTGTTCATTTTGGATTTCCCTCTGGTGGTGGAGTTGCTGCAGCAACGACTAGATATAAATTAATGGTCGGAAACAATACCGGCGATTTTAGATTTGAAATTGCAGAAGCATCTATTAAAACAGTTGCATGTGAAGGAACCTCTGTTCCTGTAGCAGATACAGATTCAGATTTAGAAAATATTTTATATCAAGCAGTATCAGGTGTTCCTCAAGCAGGTCAAGTTCAATACACATATAATCAAGTAGTGTATGGGGGAAGCGCCGCAATTGATGCATTGAGAGCAACAGGGCAAGGTGCTAGATTTGATGTTTATAGAACAAAAAATGAAAATAGATATGTAGTCAAACTCGATGCTAGAGGTATTTCATATAATATTGGAGATACTTTTACAATTGATGGCGCAGATTTAGGTGGTATCTCTTCTACAGATCCAGCGGGACACGTTCTTACTTTAGACAATGCTACTCTATCTGGAGGAACCGGATATACTGTAGGGACTAATATTGCAACCACTGGCGGCGCAGGAACTGATTTAACAGTTGATATTATTTCCGTTGACTCAAATGGTGCTATTACAGAACTCAGAGTTAATAATGGTGGTTCTGGTTACAATTCTGCTGGAGGAGAATCAGTAAGTATTTCTGGAGGAACAATTGCAGCAACCATAGAAACTGAAATTGTTGAGCTAGATCCAACATTAAATAACAACGATTTAATTATCCACGTTGTTGCAAATGACAATAGTGGTGATGGTATTGGTAGAAATAATGACTACCCTGTACTTTTCTCCAACTCATCTGCATCCGCAGAAACATTAAGCGTAAGGATGTTCATCCGAGACGTAACTCTACCAGCAAATATATCTTACGAAACAAACGATTTATATACTTTTAATTCAATTAATGACATTGATTATACTATTCCCAGTGGTGGATTTGATTCCGAATATATTTTCTCCTTAGTCCAAACAACCGGACCAAATCCATGGCAAAATTTTGGTGTAGTAGCACCAACGGATCCAACTGTTGGTTCCACAACTATTGTTAAAAATAGATTACTTGGTGGTTCCGGATTTAGTGCTACAGCGGGATTCAATACAATAAAATTCCCAGGTTCTTTATTGGGTGGAGTTGATGGGACAAATGATTTTACAGTAACTATCAATACAATTGGTGGTGCCACAATTCCAACTTTGAACTTTAACGCTGATAATAGTATTAAGAGAAGATATTATGGTTGGGAGTTTGCAAGAACTATTAATGGAGAATACTATGGTCGCCTAGCAATTCTTGTTGATGACGAGAGGAGAGGTGGAACCGTAACTATTGAAGGTATTCCCGGAGAATTTGATTATACAAATACCGGAACTAAATTTAACGGATATACCTCTTCCACTAATGTAAATGCAACTGCAACTACACAAGCTGGATTGCAATTATCTAGAACCATTACTGGCATTGTTAATAACACTCCTGGCGCTAGCACATTTACTATTACAGTTTCAAATCCCGTTGATAAACCAGCTCACCCATTCTTTGTTGGTGATGAAGTTTATTTTGACGAAACAAATAATTCTGATGGTTCTTCCCTATCTGGTCCATATGTGGTAAGAGAAAGAACTAATGCTACAGAATTTGTAATTGGTGTCTCTAATGCAGCAAATCTACCTACCGCTAATTGGATTACTGGTGGAGATGTTTATAAATTCTCTGAATCTAAGACTATCCCTGTTCAAGCAACAGTCGGAAACATTGTAATTAACCAGGGTGAAATTACAGCAATCTATCCTAATGATTGGGTAATTGGAGCACCAGGTCCACAGGATTACACTAGTGGTTGGACATCATCTGGTTCTAAATTAAGTTATGATGATGTTTTTGTTCTAGATACAGGTTCAGATACACCTTTCTTACCAGAAACAACAATCACATTTACTATTACAACAGGAGTATTGATTACCAGAGCTGGTCTTACATATAGTAGTGCTGGTATTAAAGAAGAAGGTTATCTAACTGGTAGTGCATTGGGTGTTGACTACAAACCATTTGATGAAACTAGAACATTAGAGCAAAACCAAGTTACTTATGATCCTGAGTTCTCAACTACTAACGAAAACTTATCTCTATTAAGAAGAATAACACAAAGAGTTGATACAAATCCTGTTTCTGGAGCACTTGAGCAAAGCGATAATTTTGAATTCAATGATAACGTTATTAGTTCTCTTTATGTTAATAGAATTCAAGATTCTAGAGCAGCAAATGGTAATAATGAATTGCTATGGAGATTGATTTGTAAAGTTCCTAAGGATGGATATAATAATATTAAGTTAAGAGCACCGGAAGGTAAGTTTATTATTCACCTTAAGGATCCTGGTATTGGATTTGGTGATGAAACACTAGACTATCCTTTTGTCTATGATTCTGCCCAAACAGGTATCATTAGAAAGTTCTCTGTAGAGACAGTAGGTACAGATGAGGTGGCAGCGTCACCATCTACTCAAGAATTCAAAAAGAGTTTGAAGAGAGGTGGAAACGGAACCTATACAGATTATGCAGAACTTGACATCGGTTCTGGTGTTGGTGGAGAAACTTTAGTACCATCCGATGCTACATTTACTGTTGCTAGTGGAGAAGTATCTCTTGTCAATCCAGGAACAAATTATAATAAGGGTGATAAATTAACTTTACCTGGCGGCACAGTAATTATTGTTACTGAAGCTGTCACAACATATCCTAAATCATTCTTCGTTAGACAGGTAGAACCAATTGTTGAATATGAGTACAACGTGAGAGATGGATACTATCTACTCACTATGTTAGATGGTAATATCTATGAGGAGTATGACCCAGAAACTGACACAGTATCCAACAATGATAAAACCATTATCTATGGTAAGCAGCGTCTAATTGGTCTTGAGGATATTGACCCTGTTGATGGTATTGCTAATGAAGTTAATCACCTCAAGCAAGATGGTTCTGACCTTATCGAGAAGAACAGACTATTCATCCAAAGAGAATGTGCTGGATTTATTCTAGCAGAATCTCAAACTGGTGAGCAGTTTGCTGGATTCAATAATCCAGATGCCGATAGATGTTCAAGGGACGTTGGACACTTAGTAAATGCTATTGTAAAAGATTTGAGATTGAGTGGAAATAGCACTGTCATTAACAACGGACAGTATTATTTCTCTGCTGGTACTCAACAGTTCATTGAAACTGAACTAGCACAAACCAGAGCAACATTTGAATATGCTAAGAATCTTGCAGTTGCTTCGATAAGAAACTGGTCATTCTACGAATTAGCAACAGCGGTAACACCTAGCACTGGTGCTGGTGGAGACGTACTAACTCTAGAATCTGTAGATGGTATTGTTGAGGGTATGGAAGTATATGAAGCAACTGGTATTGCTGCTCTCCCATCTAATGAAACTGAATATAACACTGCTCAAGCAGCAACTACATTCATTGGATATACAGGACGTGTTGATAGGTCAGCAAATACCGTTCAGGTATTTGATATTAAAAATAGGTCCGGTAGATTTGGTACAGGTTCCCCATCCATTGCAAATCCAGTCTTTAGATTTGATATGGCACAAGGTATGGGTGATGGAGATTGGAGAACAGAATCTGATACTCCACCAGCAGAGCATCTTATTCAACCAGTAATTGACAACACTGTTATTGTAGATTATGACCACGCTACTGGAGAATGTCAGGATGTTGTTTCTGCTGTAAATGTACTTTACACCATTCATGATGAAATTCTACAAGCAACACCCGCTGATGTCTCAGCTGTTGCTGCAACAGCAACATTTACATCAACTTCATTGTCTGATGGAGAAACAATTAGAATCTTTGGCGCTCAAAATCCAGCGTTTAATGGAGAAGATATTGTAGTTACCGATGAGGGTGCAAACGTATTCAGTTATGATCTTGCGGTAACTTTCTCAGGAACAGTAAACGATAAAATTCTTTACTATCCTTCCTCCGTCAACTTTACTGAACCCACCAAAGCATCTTATGATACTGAAGAAGTAACCCTAGAGGGTCTTGGATATAATCAAAATATTAACTACCTATATCCAGAGGCAGACTTAGATAATCCCAAGTGGAATCCAAAAGCATCTGTTTCACAATATAGAAAAGATGTTGGTAACACCATCATTAGAGATAATACATTACAAGCGGACGAGTATCAAAGAGTCAGTCAATATTCTATTACTTCAGAGTCAACTAAAAAAATTCTGAATAGTATTTTGACTGGTGGAGCAAATCCAACAACAGGATATAATATAAGATCTTATTCAGAGATTGACTTAGATACCGAATTTGAACTATCTTCCTTTGGAGAGACAGAGGTTACGGATACTATTATGGAAAATCCATATGGATTTGAAGATAGTAGAAATGAGTACGGTGTTCCTAAGTCCGCAGTCCTAGAGTTTACAGCACAAAATGTTCCTATCTTTACTGACAGATGTATCATTTTTAATAAGGCAGTTCCTGTCTCGTTCTACAGACCATCTATTATCCGTGCTTCATCTCATACTTGGGAATATGTGGGATTTGGTCCAGGTAACTACTCAACTGGTTTACCACAGTTCCAAGACATTACACTAACTCAGCAAGAAATTGTTAACTCGCAAACTATTGAGCGTGGTGGTGGATTTGTTGCATCTTCTGGTACTAACTCCACAGGTGATTTCTATATTGGCAACCAAGTTATTGATGCTAAAGGAAACCAAAGCAACACACTTAATTTCCCAAGACTCAAGACATCTGCTGAAAATAGACTAATTGATTATACTAATCTTGATTCTCTTGCCGCCAATAGTTCTACTGCTTCATTCAACCCATCAACATTCTCTGCAGTTCTAACAAATGATCTGCAAGCGATTCAGGAAGCACAGAGAAACTCTTTCAAGGCATCCAACATTGAGTCTTCAATTCTTACTGCTGGCACAATTAAAATTAATAACAAGATTAGCATTTCAAATAATGTATTTGAAAATGAAGAGAACTTCCCAGTTGCAAGGCAAGACACTTATGGTTTCTCCAAACGTGCTCCAATCAACTGGTTCAATAATGATCCAGCAAGTGAAGCATATCAAGCACTAGATGATTCATTTATATCCCCAACAGACTTGTCTGATTGGGCGAATGTCAACTCCTTAATTCCATCTATTCCTGTTGCATGGAACACAGTTTATAAGACAGTAACTTTTAATGAAGTTTCTAATGTTGGTGATGTCGATATTAATGATACTTTAACAAAATCTGTTAACTTCAATGTATCTGGTATTGACCCTATTGATGAGAGATGGTATGACGCCGTTACTGATACTATTTCCATTCCTCTTGGTACACCAGTTGACACAGTTAACAACACTACCTTAGCTACATATGATGGTAGGGCGGGACAAATTTATATTAGTTTCTCCTCCACAGTTAAAGCAGCATCTATCATTCCAACAAACATTTGGAAACCTCTAGAAAATACATGGACTGGCGTTAGCCCCGTTGATGGTTCACCAACCACATTTATTCAAGGAGATAGATTTGTAATTAGTTATTACATAGCAGCGGGTCAAATTATTTACTCAGTCAGTACACTAGACGCATAATATACAATGGCAGTACCAGTTAATTTTTTACGCAATAAGAACCCCAATTTTAATCTTAGGGGTGCTTTAAAAGTTAATGCAATTTTTGCTACAGATGATGCTGTCGGAACTGAACCGTTTCAAGGATACTTAGCGGATAATACAGTTGTTACTAGTTTTAATGATGCTCTAATCGAAAACAATATTGGCGTAGTAGACACTGATGGTTTCAATATTGTCCAATCAAATAGGTTTGCTTTCACTACTATGAGTGAGGGTCAACGTATTGTTAGGCAAAATTTTGTTAGGGTCACATTTTCATCTCCTATTGATCCCACCAACGGCACTTTTAATAGTGGAGATTTGATTGAATTCGAATCTAACTTAGAACCATTTGGTTCTTTGCAACCACCATCAAGCGGAAAACAATATAGAATATACAGTGTTGTAAGAGAAAAAGATATCCAAATTGATGCTGTTAACAGTATTACAGATAATTTGAATGGTACATGGACTGTTGTATTAGATACTGACTTTAGAGAAGACCTCCAAGAATATTCACCACAGACCAGTACAGGTAATAATTTTAATGATGGTGATAGGGTTGTAATTTTTGGTAATGCCCTTAATTCAGGCGGTGCAACATCTTTAAACGGAACATATAGTTTAGATGCGGTAACATCAACCTCAATTACATATACAACAACATCAGATCCACTAAACGGTAGTACTGTTTCTTATACAGGAAAATTATATAAAATTACTAACGAATTAATTTTAATTGAAACACTTCGTGGTGTTGCTTCTCCAGTTTCATACAATTCCGGAACATCTGTTGTTAATGTTACTGGAGTTTTATCCGGATCTATTCGTTCTGGGCAAGAAGTTACTGGAACTGGAGTCCCTGCAGGAACTATTGTCATATCATACAATAGCGTCACAGGTGATGTAAATGTTTCTAATAATTTTACAACTACTGTTGGTGGGGGAACACTGACATTTGAATTACTAGATTCACAAACAGATGTTGTTGTTCCAGTTGGTGCAGTTGCTGCTCCAGGTTCTGCTCAGATGTTTATTGATGCCGGAGTGGTAACAGAATCAATTACAGTTAAGACTCCAATTAATTATTATGTGTATGGTGATACCAGATTAAAATATTTTTGGTCTTCATATACACAAGATGGAACATTTAACGGTTGGACACAGAATGTAAATCCTGATGGATTCCAAACATTATACGAAGGTGGTACAGTAGGATCAGGAACTACCTTACAATTAATTGGTTCGGACCCAGCATTTGCTACTGAAGATACTTTCAATAACTTAATTAAAACTCTTGGATTTAATAGATCAACCGGACTTGCTGGAGACTATAGTCCTGTTGGTAGGTCAGCACTCCTTTATATTTCAGCAACTGATTCTCAAGGGGACACTGGTGGCGGTGGTGGACCAAAGAGGGGAACATCTACACCAGCATATACGGTTAGTGAAACCATAGATTATTTAAATCAAGCTGGTGGATATTGGATTGGTGTTATTGGTGGTTCATTATCAAACGGTTGTCAGAATGAAATTCAAACATTTAGACAAGATACTACTGATGGAATTTCAGGAGATCCTAGAGGATTTATTCCCATCAAAGGTGAAGTTACCAGTGTAAGAGTTGGAGTTCCAGTAGAAAATATTTTTTATGAAACTGTTGGTCAGACAATTAATACGGTTGTAGTTCCATCGGGTAGTGTTGTTGTACAAACATACTACGACCATGCTCTCGGTTCTCCAAATGATGCGTTAAGAATTAGATTTAAAAATAATACAAATGCTCCATTTGATGTTAATGGTCTTAGAGATGTTGTAGTAATTAGTGATAATCAATTTTATTTTCCATTCCCTGATGATGTTGGAACTTTATCTAACGTTACTGATTATGACGAATGTGGTTATATTTTAAACATTACTACTTTACTCACAGTACCTGTAGGATTTTATAGAAAATCAACATTTGAATACGTTGATTCGACAACATTAAATGATAGTAGAAGTGTTGTCGCTACTGGAGATGGATTTACTTTATCCCAACCACCCGGTGTTGGATTTGATAGGAAAGAAATATTAGTTACTATTGGAGTTACTGAGAGCACAGGAACTTTACAATTTTTCTCGATGTATCCTGTTGGCGATTTCTTCTCTCTATTGCCAGAAGGATCCAACATTCCATATTTTGCTTATCCTCTAGTTGGATTAGATGATATTAAATTTAGAATAAAAACTACTAACGTTGGTAGTAATGAATTTATTACTGTTAGAGATGCAGAGACTACTCCCAATGATTTACTAGATCCTGGGACAACAGAAGTAACTCCAAGAACAGAATTTCCAATTGTTTTATATCCAATTGAATATACTGCAAATGTTATTGCAACAAATAGTTCAACTGAAATTGTTGTTGATACTTTAGAAATTTTTGAAGGGAATGGTGCTGATGGTAGAGATTTTACTCTATTAACAAATGGTGGTTCTACTTATGATGATGGTACTGGCGAAGACACTTTCTCTGCCAGTAATGTTACAACCACAAACACCAGTGGAACTGGAACTGGTTTGAAATTTAGTATTCAAGTTGTAGCGGGAGTCATTACCAATGCAACAATCGTTGATAGAGGAAGTGGATATCAACCAGGAGATACTGGAACCATTGACGCTGCTCCGGGTGGTACTGTGGGTGTAGGGAATGAGGCGACGTTCTTAATAAAATCAATTGACGATTCAACTTACGCAGGTTTGAATTGGACTCTTGAAGTTATAACCACACCATCTTCAGATAACTTCTTCACACTTGGAGACAACTGGACAAATCCATCTATTTTGTCATCTAAGACTCAGGTAGAAGTAAATACTATCACTGAGACTGGAGGACAATATACACTTACTTTATCTAAACCTCTAGTTGGTGCCATAACCGGTTCTGAAGTTGCATTCTGTTTCCCCAATGACTTCAGAAGATTAAATGTTTTCGTAAAACCTTCCAATAATTTTAAAGACATCAATGCTGAAGCTGCTATTGGTGCTGGATTAGTTCCAGCAACTTCTGATGCTTCAATTACATTTTCTGGTTATGGATATGGTAAAGGTGATATTTTAACTCCAGTAGAAGTTTTCAACTTACCGGCAAGTATCAGCACTGCTGTTTGGACTAGAGATACAGAAATTTCCCAGGAAGGGTTTTTAGTTACCGGTCAGTCAGTTGGTACGGGAGGACCATTTAATATTATTAATGCAGATGGAAATTTTGAGGGAGAGGATGCGTCATTTGAAATTACACCAACCCCAATCGGTTTGTATAATGTTGTACTTACAGATCCCGGTTCAAATTTCCAAGTAACTGAATCCATAGTAATTGGAGGATACTTGTTAGGAGGTTCCAGGATTCCTACGTTTGCTTTGACATCAGACAAAGTTATATCAGCAACCTTGACTGACCCAGGAACAGGATATACTCCATCATCATCTTTGACTGACGTAGCGACTACTCCAGATTTATTTAACAATAACGGAGATGGTACATTATCTTTTAATTTTACTACAGATGCAAGTGGAATTATTAATAGTGGCCTTACAGTTAATAACGGTGGTAGTTCATATGAAGTTGGCGACACCGGAACAATTGATGGTGGAACTGCTACATATGAAATTACTGCTATTGACCCAGTTGCTAATACCGGTGCTGGATATACTCCAGATTCAGTATTTACAAATCAATCCACAACAGTTCTTACCGGAAGTGGAGATGGTACACTAACATTTGACTTCGAAACTACTCCTGGTGGTTCTATTGATATCAATACTTTATCAATCAACACTCCCGGAGATGGTTATGAAATTGGAGACCTTGGAGAAATTACCGGGGGAACTACAAATGCTATTTACGAAATTCAAAGAACAGAAAACGATTGTGTTATCAAGATAACTGAAATTATTGACAACTCTAATGTATTGGTAGAAACTGTAGATCCACATGGATTTGTACCAGCGTTAGGTAGAACTACAGTTGATATTTTGGTAGAAGGTGTAGTGGCAACTACATCTGCAGGTAGTTTTAATGGGAGAAAAGTTGCTGAAATTATAGATGGCAGTACATTAAAATTTGATCAAGCAGTTGATCCAGGAACATATATTAGTGGTGGTACAATCTTCAATGTATCACCAGATGTTGTTAACGATACTTTTGCTTCATTTAAAAATGAACTATTTTTAAATATTAATGTAACTCCAAATAATCCATCTTATCCAAAAATTGTTTTTATTGATTCAGTTTCATATGCATCACCAACTGTTACTGTAACTACCTCAACAGATCACAAATTTACTAGTGGTGAGAACGTACAAATTTCAGGAATGAATTTTACAAGAGTTGGTGGCGAAGAATTAAATGTGGGTAATGTTGAAATTACTGTTACTGCGTCAAATCAATTCACTTATGACCTAAGTCCATTCCCATCAGGAAACTTAGGTAATCACATTCCCGGAACTGGACAAGTTACAAATCCATTTGCTAAAGTTCTTGGTGGAGTATACACAAAAGATTTCTTTAGAATTGTATTTGTTAATACATCAAATGTTAATGTTCCTTTAGTTGATGATAATTTAGATCCAGTTCCAGGTGAATTTATTGAACCAGATAAAACTAGAGATTTTTTAGTTAGAGATATTAACTTTAAACAAATTTCTAATGACGGTAATGAAGTTACTGATGGACCTAAGCATGATTTTTATATCACCAACTCAAACCAATTAGCGATTATTGCTAGGGGCAAAAATAATATAAATCCGGTTGTATTTACAAATATAGATTATCTTCCAGAAACTTTAGAATTTGAAGTTACCACTAATGTAGATCACGGACTGTGGCCAGGAAATTATTTTGATATGATATTTGATGGAAACAATCAAGTTGGTGGGGTTGGTTTAACCGCGACAAGAGAGCAAGAGTACATACCAGGAACTAATGAGTATAACGAAGTCAGTCTCAGATTAAGTAGCACAGTATTCAGATATAAAGTATATTCTGCTGGAAGAGATGAGACTAATTATAGTACCGCTCCAGGTGGAGATCCAAGAGATACCAGCGACATTACTGATGGTGGTGATGGACTAGGAAGACTAGAAAAATTTGTTGATGTTGGAACCGGTGATTTTGACACATTTACAGATCTTGATGGAACTGTTGCTACTAATTTAATTAAATTTAGTGGTCTTAAGGGATTTCCTGGGGTTCAACCAGATGAAGCATATTATTTGGTAACAACTGATGATGAAAGAACTGGTGGGGAAGCTACTCAAATAAGATTACAAATTTCCAATCAACGCTCTGGTAGTCCAATCTCATTTACACTAAGCATTGTTGGTGCTACTTATAATAGATCCACAGAAGAGGCAAGAATTGATGTGAGTGGTTTAACTCCACATGGACTTGTTGCTGGAGACACAATAAGAATTAATGGCGTATCTTCCAATGACTATAATGGTATCCAAACTTTAGCATTCGTTGTTTCACCAACTAGTTTTACATATTCATTGCCTGCTATTTCTGGTATTGCTGATACAACAAATGATACTTTTACAAAAGATATTATTAGTGGTACTACAGATCACAACCAAGTATCCAAAGCAATTAATGGAACTAGCGGTACTAATATTATAGAAATAAGAGCAAGAAATAATCGCACAGGATTTGATGGAGACCTCATCGAAGGTATGTTAGTTGATCCCAGCAATAACCTTTCCGCAATACCAGTGGGAAGTTATATAACAGATACTACACTTTTAGCTAGTCAGGGACTTATAGAAATTAGTCAAAATCTTACTGCTAATATTGGTGGAGGAAACACTCAATGTTTATTCCAAGCTGGTGTACCTATTACAGTTCCTGGTGGGCAACAAGAATATGGTGCTATTGCTTTAGCAAACACAGGAACTTTCCCAGGGGCAGATAATGTAGTTGCCGGACAAACTGTTAGTGGAACCGGAATAGGAACAAATGCTAAAGTTTTGAAAGTTGTCTCTTGGGATGATCCAAATAATCCAGGAATTAAAGCTTTTGCTGTGGTTGATAAAGTACATACACAAGCATTGAACTCAGCAAACACTTTTACATTTGAAGATAACCAAGCTGGAGGTAGAAGTGTTAGGGTAAGAGATGTAACAGGAGGCATCCCTCAAGTAGGTGCTGAAATTGAAACTGATGGTGGTTCAGGAAATGTATTCTCTGCTGGAACACTGATTATCGATGTAACTCCATACAGTATAGGAGGAGTAGATGGTTATGTGATTGGTGTAGATAGTGATTTACTTGTTCCATTTACGAATCAAACACTTAAAATATATCCAGATGAAAATCCTACTGTTAGTAGCGCAACAGTTAGTCCACTCACAACAGAATTTACTCCTGATGGTGTTAATCCGGCAACTCAACCAAGTGCAGAAGATTATATTTTAGACCCAACTGCTATATCAGGTCAGTTGCAACTTACTGCTGATGTTGTTGGTTGGGACCATGTAAGTCTTGCTAGAGAAACTGGTGGTGCTATATTCTTCCAGTTAGGATTCCCATTACTTTGTAGTGGAACGGTAAATCAAAACACAATTACTATCGCTGGTGGGCAAGACTTTAGTGATTTAACTGCTCTAGTTGGTAGTTTAGGTGCTGATACAGTTGGTGTTTATGGTGAGGGTATTGCTCCTGGTGCTACCATTAACAATATAGCAGGAAGTGTAATTACTTTATCTACCGGATTTAATAATGTCACCACTTTCACTAATGAGTATGTAGGGTTTGCTCGACCAAATAGTGTTTCTGTCTTTCCTAAATATACCAGTGAGTTCGGTAGAATTCTAGGCAAAACATTTGCTGAATGGTTATTTAAAATTGCTTGATAAAACTATGGAAACATCTAAATTGCGTGAAAATTTTGAGGCGCAACTAAAAAAAATTAATGATACAATTCTAGGTATCGAAAGTGATCTAGAACGCGCCAAAGAGTACAAGGCGAAACTTGTAGGTGGCATGGAAACTCTAGATTTGTTGGAAGGTAAGGTTCCAGAACCTGAAGCTTCAGTGCCAGCGGCAGAAGCAGCAGAGTAATATCCACCCTTCCTAAATAGTTTGGGAAGGGTATATTTTCTATGGCAACTGCAGTACCAATTAATCTGACCGTAGAACAGGGAACAGATTTTAGTGTAGAGTTTAATCTCCGTGATGAGAACGGGGATTACATTGATTTGTCTTCCTATACCATTGAGGCATACTTCGCTAGAAGTTTTACCTCAAGCAAACCAAAGTATAGTTTTGATGTCTCTGGGTCTGGTGCAAATCCAACTCAGGGACTGATTGCTTTGTCTTTATCTAGAAACATCACAGTTGTAGGAACAAACCAACCATCAACAGCAAGTTTGAAGGCTGGTCGTTATGTCTACAATGTGTTCATCACATCAGGTGGGGGTTCAAAAGATAAAGTATTTGAAGGAGTTCTAACTGTTAATCCAGGAGTTCTATGAGTAAGTATCAAGTCACACTCAGTAGTACTAGCAAGTATAATGTAACATTCCCTAGAACAGAAAGGAAAAAAATTGTTGAAGTTGATGATGCCCCTAGCATACTAGAAGCAAATCTAGCAAATCTAGATGATGTGGATGCAACAAATAGAGCAGATAATTATGTTCTAATTTGGAATGCTACTACACAAAAGCACGAATATGTACCAACATTTGAAGTGGTAGATCGTGCTGATGGGGTGGATGATGATGCTATAGACTACGGAACTTACTAAATAGTACTAGAAGTATTGTCTATAGGGTCAAGTAGATGGCAGCACCACGTTTACAAATTCGTAGGGGTACAGCAGCCCCATCTGGAGCAATTGGTTTGGCTGGAGAACCATTTGTAGATACAACTAATTCCAATATGTATTTCTCCACCTCCGGTACGGTGGGTTCTCAAGGAAGTGCCTTCGTTCATGTTGGCGGTGCTACTTATACTGCAAGAACGGATGAATTTTTAACTGCTTCAGTAGCATCTACTTCTGTTGGTAGTGTTACAATCAAAGACGCTCAGGCGAGCCAAAATTCAGTTACTATTGATGTTCCAGCAACAGTAACTACATCATATAACTTTACTTTACCAGCTGATGATGGAACAAGTGGATTTGTTCTACAGACAGATGGTTCTGGAAATACTTCTTGGGTATCACAGACTGCTGGATATACTGGTTGGAATATTAGTGATGGATCAACAACTGAAGCAATTACATCTGGAAATACCCTAACAGTAACAGGAAGCACTGGTATTGATGCAACTGTAACTGCTACTGATACTCTTACAATTGCTATCGATTCCTCAGTAGCAACATCTTCTTCAAACTTAAGTTTCTTTGCTGCCACAACATCGGCACAACTTGCTGGCGTAATTAGTGATGAAACTGGTAGCGGTGCTCTCGTATTTGCATCAACACCAACATTAGATTCACCTTCTGTTGATGATGTTATCTTTAATGGTTCCACATCTGGTACTACTACTGTATTAGCAACAGCAGTTGCAGGTACAA
>Ga0255751_10000294_pt1 | contig 46548 bp, 65 predicted proteins | sample 071ome_20_FD_179951 | JGI IMG/M metagenome (GOLD analysis project Ga0255751, IMG submission 179951) | Coastal salt marsh microbial communities from the Groves Creek Marsh, Skidaway Island, Georgia - 071412BT metaG (version 2) | ecosystem: Environmental > Aquatic > Marine > Intertidal zone >... | reverse complement strand
ACTCGTTATCATCTTCTTCATTGTCTGTAGGACAGTTATCCATAAGAGGTTCTGGATTGTTTCCAAACCCCTCAAAGATATCGTCACATAAACAACATTTAAAATATCTCTTATCGTCTCTATAAATTATATTAGGCATTATTCTTCTCCTTATATTTACGTTTTAAAAACCACTTATTCTTTTTAGCATACTCATCTAATGAAGTACAACAAGGCTTACCCATATAACAGCAATACTCCTGCTTCATCTTAGCATACATTGTATTAATGAAACCTCTGAAGTTCATCTTTTCTCCTTCATCATCTCATCAATCTTCTTATTGTAATGTATAGTTATTGTGTTCCATAACACACCACACGCAGTAATAACATGTGCAGGACTGTCAGAACCTTCTGCTATCATACTACAATAATCCCAAGCTTCTTTAACAGTCTCTCTTGTAGACACTATACCAATCTCTTTTAGTTGCCAATCAAAATGAGTCTCTAAATCAGGCTCGTTAACCATACTAATGATTTCTTCTTTCATCATTATTCTCCTTATCATTTATTATTTTATTATTGTATTCTACCATACGAAAGAACTCATATATAACATAGAATACTATTCCAGCAAAAGCATAATCCCAGAACATAGTCATAGCCACCTTTTCTTAAGGTACTCTGTATAGCTCTCGAAATACGCTTCTACTTTATCTTGGCATTCATCCCACCATCCATCTACTTTATAATAGGACTTAACAGCTTTTGCCTCTTCAGGAAAAGCCTTAGCCAATTTCTCTAAGTTATTAGAGTCTGCTTTAAACATTAACTCTGCTAACTTACCTTCAAAGTCGCTTGTAAGTCTTCTATACTGATAGTTATATACAAACAACTCTCCTTTAAGCTCTTTACGAGCGTTAGTTACTTCTTCTTCATTCTGCATTCAATTTCTCCTGCATTAAGTCGTGATACTCTGTCTCAGCTTTATATAAATCTTTAGCTAAGACCTTCATTTCCCATTGAAGTTTATCTAACCTCTCTTTAGCAGCGCCAAGAGAAGTTAACTCTCCATCTGAGAATCTATAACCAAGCTTCTGTTGTTCATCTAACCAAAGCTTATAGTTTTCTTCTACAGTCATTTAACCTCCTCACTATAATTTCTATATGCTTGATATACACTAGAAGAAGAGGCTTTAACACCTTTAGCCTCTAACCACTCTGATATCATCCTATAAGTAAACTTCTTATTGTCTTTTAACTCTACAATAGTAGGCGCTAAACCTCTCCATTTACTTTCTCTAGTTACTTCTTCAGCTACTTCTTCTAAAATAGCATCTTGTAATAGTTCACGATAAAATTCTTTCATTACATTTCTCCCCACCCTGCACTACGTAACCACGCATTATCAGCTTCTGCATTAGCAAGCCTTCTACGCTGCGCTTCTACTTCTTGAGCATTATTTTCACAATTAGGACATAACTGAGATTGACCATAAATGTTAGTCCCTCCACAATCAAGCATATAAGTTTTACCGTCTTGACGATAAGTCTCGAACTGACCCATACACTTGTCATTCTTTTTAATTCCAGGCATTATTCTTCTCCTTGCCAAAGTCTAACGTGACCTAATGCTTGACCCTTCCTAATTACTTTAGTATTAGATACATAAGGTCTCATTTCCTCTAGCTTATCTTTAAATAGTTGTTTTAACATATATTCAGTTATTACTTCATCTGTTATTTGCTTCTGTATTTCTAAGACATCAGCTTGACTCTTAGGAACAACAATCTCAAATACATCAGGATTACCGAATATATCCCATCCCCAGCCATTACACTGAAAAGCAAAATGACCGAAGATACCATTATCTCTCACCCAATCCTCTGGAGTAGTATCTCCTTCTTTAATAGAAGGTTCTATACTACACTCAAAGTCCCAATGCATTCTTAAATACATTAGTTCAGGTGAGAAGTTATTACCACTTCTGTATTTCTCAATGATATTCATTGTTTATACTCCTTGTTACTTTGACTATAAAAAGACATTATAACACAAGTAACAAAATGCTATAACGCCTTGTTTTTAATAAAAAATCTCTAAGCCTCCCTTATAGAGAAAATTTAATTAAACTCTCTACTTAATTAGAAGCTGTCAGAGTATCCTCAAAGGAAGTCGATGAAGTATAGTGCAGGTGGAACTATATGGAGACCCCTTTAAATCCCCTAAAGAGGATACTCTGATGTGCTTTAATAAGTATATATAATAAGTATTTAAAAGAATAAAGTATTAACATACTATGATAGAACTCTATATGAGCTCACTTGTTCTACTTTATTCTTCTAAATGCTTATTGATGTTTGAATGAAAGGAATTAGATATGTCTAAGAAAATTAAAATAGACCCTGATACAGGTTTAAAAAATCCTGTTCCAGAAAAATTAAAACCTCATTGCTTTAAATCAGGAGCTGAGTGGAACGGTAACGCAGCTGGAAGACCTAAGGGCACTAAGAACAAGCTGCGTAAAACTGCTGAAGCGTTAGTTGATATGGAAGTACAATCTCCTGCGGAAGTCTTTATTTATATTAGAGAAACCGCCTTAGCTAACGGTGACCTTACATTAGCGCTTCAAGCGAATAAAGAACTAAGCAAATTTGTAGAAGCTACTGCTGACGCATCTGCTAAGAATTCTAAGGCGAAGCCTAAAGTAAGCGATATGAGCGATAAAGAGCTCAAAGCTAAATTAAGTAAATTTAAAATTGCATAGTTACAAGGACAATAAAACTATTTTCTGACGTAATTTAAACAAGGACAATAACACTCTGTAGAGAGTTTAATATAACAGCTGTGCTGCTCTGTTAACTCTCTCCAAAGTTATATGAGATATTTCATTTACTTCTTGTACCTCCTTGCAGTTACTTTAACTACACAGTAGATTACAAGAGAATAAATGAATGCACCAACTATTAAGCCCATAAGCCTACAACCCGAAGTCAGCGTTGTTGCCTACGACTTGGTCTTGGTCATCTTCAAAGACAATTAAGCCTTCTTGATAACTCTTGACTGGTTCTGAGTTAGTCATCAATGAGTGACCTGCCTCGTAAGAGACTTGAGTGTCATCACTGACCTCAAACTCATACACCATAGTTGTTGTTATTCTTACTGTTTTCATATGCCCTCCTCGGCATAATGTAACTAACCGTCAGTTACCACCGTTGAAGCAAAATGCTTCTTAGTACATACTCAAAGAATACATACTAAGAAACACTCTCCGAAGAGAGTGCTTCATTGAGGTTAAGCGAATTGACCTACAGTAGTTTTAACTACAGGTCTTAATCCACAGAAGAAACCTCTTGCAGGATTCTTACCAGTCTCGTATGCTACTACAGGAATACAAGGCGTGGAAGATTCACCTACAGTTCTTACTGACTCACGAAGAGCATCAAAGTCTTCAGGACTAAGAGCTTTCCTTAAGCACACAAGGTCTTGAATAGAACCGTTATCGTACTCGATAGTGATAAGTAAGTCACCATCGTTGTAGTAAGTTAAAGCACTACCTACGATTCTAACAGGATTTCTTGTTACAGGTTTGAAACCTGCAGCGACACCATTTGTTAGATGGACTCTATCAGCTGGTGAAGGCTCAAAGAATTGAGCAGTAGTCATGTTAGTTGTTTTGTTTGTTGTTTTAATTGTAGACATGTTAGTCTCCTATATTATGTAGTGTATCCACACTACGGTTAAAATTACTTGTACTTACGCACAAGCACGATTGTTGCGATCATTAAGATCACACCTATAAATGCTAACGTACCATACGCTAGCTCCATAAACGTTAGAAGGTCCATACGACTACCTCATTAGGAATCATAAAGAGATTAACTAACGCTATACCGATTAAGCACAAAGCAATGCCTGTACCTACTACTTTGTACATAAATTTGTCTTCATCATTCACGATAATACCCCGTTAAATTATTGTTCTCAACAAGTCGAGCTAACCAACGTTCAATATAATTAATACTATCATATTTACCTAGTCTCTTAACATGAAGCGAACGGTGAGAATCATTGTCATAATACTTGTAAGGTAATATGACACCCTTAGGAACATAGATACTTCCTAGTTTCATAAAATACTCCTTATACTTTTAAACAAAGAAAAACAAACCGCCAAACGGAGAGAAACAAACCGCAGGACGGAGAGCGAGAGCCAGAGGCGCTCGGGCGGAGACCCCCAAGAAGGAGACCCCCGACGGAGCACCCCCGCCAACCCAAAGGAAAGCGAAGGAGCAGGCGACAGCCTAGGCGAACGAGCCAGGAACCACCGAAGCCACAGCGGAAACACCACAGAAGAAGCCAGGAGCACCACGACCCGAAGCACCAACGGCAACCAACGGAACGCAGGGCACACCAGCGGCAGCAACCGAAGCGACCGAGGCAGCAAGCGAAGCCAAATCCGCAGCAGGAAGAGCCGAAGCCAAGCAAACAAGCGAGACAACAGCAGGACCGCCAGGCGAAGCAGAGAACGAAACGACAAGCGCACCGTCAGCACGGAAGACCGACCCAAGAGGGAAGACACCCGAAGACGGAACGCCAACCGAAGAACGCAACGCAACCGCAGGAACGCCAGAAAGAAGAACAGAACCCGCAGAAGCAGGCGACCAGAAAGCCGCAGAAGCAGCAGAAGAACGAGAAGCCATAAGACAACCCCAAAAGAGCCCAGGAAGAACCAACCGACGAGGCAGAAAAACAAGCCAAGCCCGAAGGAACAAAGGACCAACAGCGCAAACAAAAAGACGAACCGAGCGCGCCACACACGGAACGACACCCACCCACACGGGGGGGCACGGAAACCCAAACGGGAACCGAAGAACCAAAAAAGACACACACACAATAGAAAGACCAACACACATGCGAGTTTGAAAGATGATTGAAGAAAATGAACAAGCGGAAGTTGAAGACTCAACATTCCTAACTCCCTCAGAAATTAGAGAGTTAAACGAACTACAAGCAGAGCTTGAGAAAAGAGAGAAGTGGAAACAGTGGAAAAACAATCCTAAAATGTTTATAGAGGAATGTTTAAAAATTTATCCTAAAGACGCTTCATTAGGTTTAGTATCCTTAAAGATTAATTCAGCACAAGAAAGAATTGTTAAAGAATTTAATCGTCAAATGAAAGAACAGGGGTATGTAAGACTTATTATCTCAAAATATCGTCAAGCAGGATTTAGTACTATTTCTTCTGCGTTAATCTTTCATAGGTCATTGTTTTATAGTAATACAAAAGCGGTAATTATTTCTCTTGACCGACCTACTACGGAGAGTATCTTTAGTATGAGTCAGACTTTTTGGGAGAATTTACCAGAGGATATTCAACCTACTTTAGATAAGTCTAATGTAAGAGAAATGTCATTTGCTAATAATGGTAGTAAGTATAGAGTATTTACAGCTGGTGCTGATAACCCTGGACGAGGTACTACGAATAATGCATTATTATGTGATGAGGCTGCTTTCTTTCAGAGTGGGGAAAAGGTATTAGCAGGTCTATTTCAGTCGATAGCTTTAAATAAAGGAAGTATTATTATTGTAAATAGTACGTCTAATGGTGCTCAGGGAGTTTATTATGAGCTATGGAATAAGGCAGAAAAGGGAGAAGGATACTTTAAACCTTTATTTGTGCCGTGGTATTTACAGGATGAATATAGATTAAAAGCTCCAGAAGGATTTGAAAAGGATAGTGAAGAAGAAGAATTAGCTAAAAAATATAATTTAGATAATGATCAGCTATTCTGGAGGAGGATTAAGATAAGTGAAACCTCTTCTATGTTATTTAGACAGGAGTATCCTTTTACAGCTCAAGAGAGTTTTATTCAGAGTGGTAAGGGGGTGTTTGATGCAGAGGCATTAGACAAGTACTTACCAGTAGATCCTGAAAGTATTAGAGAATATTCAGAGGCTAACTCTTTGTTTGACTTAAATAAAGAGGGGTCTTTAAGTGTTTGGGAAGCACCAAGCATGAAGAAAAAATATATTATTGGAGCGGATGTAGCTCAGGGAGTAGGAGGAGACTACAGTGCTGCAGTAGTAATGACTAGTGACAGAGAAGTAGTCGCTATGTACAGGAATAATAGAATAGACCCGACTAGGTTTGGTCAGGTATTATTTTATTTAGGGAGATGGTATAATAACTGTCTTTTAAGCTGTGAGAGTAATTCAGTAGGTATAGCTACCTTACAACAGTTACATTATATGAACTATCCTAATATTTATAGACAGAAGAAAACAGCTAATGCTCAGATTGATGTTATAAATACTTTGGGATTTAAAACCACAACAGCAACAAAAACGCCTATAATATCGAACTTACAAAGTATGATTAAGGATTTTGATATTAGCATACCGTCTAGATTAATGCTAAATGAATTAAGGGATTATGTATTACATAATACGCTTTCAGGAGGTACTAAGATGGGAGCAGCAGTAGGAAAGACAGATGATACTGTAATGGCTTTAGCTATATGCTGTGAGGCTTATAGAACGGATGGTGAGAGATTAGTAGCAAACAAATTTAGTTGGAGTGAGACTAATCAATCATCTTATACAGATACAACTAACTGGTTATAAATATGGGATATAATCCACTAGAAGATGAATACAGTCAATTAGGCGCTGCATTATATATGAAAGGTATAGCAGAAGATAATTCTGATTTAGTAAATGAAGCTCGTAAAGCTAATATATGGAATCAGCCTTCTATTGATGAAATGGAGCCTTGGGCTGGGTATAGATTAGGCAAAGGAGCAAAAGAAGATAAATGGGGTATGTTTAATTTGCCTCCTAGAGATATGGTAGAACAAATTAGTATGTTAGCAGAACAGCAAAGACCATTTGTAATGTCTGGTCCACTGGCTGACAGAGTAGAAGCAGCTGAAATGTTAAGAAGTTCTATGAATTATAATACGCCATACAACACTTACTATCAAAAGTAAATAAAAGAAAGAGAGAATAAATGAGCGAGAAAATCGAGAAAGTATCAGACGATCAGTTGATAGAATCTATCGACAGATATGTTAGAAATTCAGATGGGGGATTCTTTCCTGGCACATCTGATGTAGCTAAGCGAAGAGAAAATTCTATTTATGAGATGAGCTTAGAAGCTAGAGGTGATCTAGCTCCTCAAGGTGTTTCTAAAATAGTAGCTTCAGATTCAGCAGAAATAGCAGAGGGGTATACAGCTCTTATTGTTAAGCTTTTACTTGACAATAATAAATTAGCTATGTTTACTCCTTATGATGATAGCGTAAGCTCGATTAAAAACGCTCAAGTTGCTAGTGATGTAGTCAATTATTGTCTATTTAACTCTAATTCTGATGGTTGGAGTAAGCTTTCTACTTGGATTAAGAGTGCTGTAGTATTAGGAAACAGTGCATTAACTTGGGGTTGGGAAGAAGATTACGACTATGAAATAGAAGAATATGAGACTATTGACGAAGTTTCTCTTGATCAGATACTAGCAGACCCTGATTTAGAAATTATTGGTGATTTATCTATAGATGAAGAAAATAGTAATGGTGAAGATCAAACTATTGTTTATAGTAATGTTAGACTAAGAAGAAAGATAGATAAATCTAGAGTTAAATTAAGAAATGTAGCACCAGAGGCATTTATTATTGATCGTTCAGCTACATCTATACATGACGCTAAGTTCGTAGGTATTGTAACTGAGATGACCCGTTCTGACATTCGTAAGAATTGGAAAGATTTTGAGGGTGATATTAGTGACTTAGGTGAAGAAATCTATGGTGCAGACTTTGATATTGGAAACTTTGCTAGAAAAGACGCAGCAGGTATTTCAACTTGGGATGTTAACTCTCAGTCAGAAGAAGAAGAAGCAAATATAGAAGTTACAGTTATTGAATGTTGGATTAAGTCTGATAGAGACGGTGACGGTATTGCAGAGCTTAAGCACGTAATTAAAGCAGGTAACGTAATCTTAGAAGAAGATGATGTTAGTTATATACCAATAGCTGTACTTAATCCTATTGAGATTCCTCATGAGTTTTATGGTTTATCTTTATTAGATATGGCTCGTAGTCAAACTCAAGCTACTACAGCTATTCTTAGAGGATTTGTAGAGAATGTTTACTTTGGTAACTATGGTAGAACATTAGCTGACCCTAATGTAGTAGACTTTGCAGCATTACAGAATCCATTACCTAAACAGATTATTGCTACTAATGGTAATCCTACAGCTGCAATACAACAGATTCAACCAGAGCCTATTAGCTCAGGTACAACTGGTATGTTAGAATTCTTAGGTTTACAGAAAGAACAATCTACTGGTTTAACTAAAACAGCTTTAGGTTTGAATGATACACTATATGTATCAGGTAATTCAGAAACTAAAATGGCAGGTGCTCAAAATGCAGCTCAAACTAGAATAGAGCACATTGCTAGAAGATTTGTAGAGAGTGGTATTAAAGACCTATGTCGTGGTGTTCTTAGAGAAATGAAGAATAATCTTAAGAATCCATTAAGATTTAGACAAGGTAAAGGATATTCTTCAGTTACAGCAGAAGAATTACAAAGAATACCAGCAAATATGGATTTAGATATTCAAGCTAATTTAGGCGAGAATTCTAATATGAACGTATCAGCGAAGCTAAACCAATTAGCTGAGTTGTTACCTATGATGGCGCAAGATGCTACTGCTTCATCATATGTTAGTCCTATGGCTTCATTTAATCTGGCAACAGATATAATTGAAAACATGGGTATGGATCCAACAAGATTCTTGTTAGACCCTGAAGATCCTAACAACCAACAGATGATTCAACAGCAACAACAATCTGCTACAGAGAGAGCAAACGCAGAAAGAGATTTAGAAATTGGAACTAAACAAGCCAATATTAATCTTATTAAAGCAGAAGTTGATAATAAGAAGATTGATAATAAACGTCAATTACTTCAAGCTGAAGATGAATCTAATAGAAAATGGGCTGAAGTTGCTGTTAAAGCTGCTAAAGATGGTGTTCCTATGCCAGAGAAAGTACCTGTAGACTTCCAAAGTTTATATCAAGATACTGATGCTGACGAGAAACAACAACAGCAAGAACAAGCTATGATGCAGCAAATGCAACAACAGATGGCTCAACAAGGTACTATGGAAGGTCAGCAGCCAGTTGGACCTGACTTAAATAGTTTGATGACTAATGAATGATGAGAGATAGATGAACAATTATAATCGACATCCGAACCATAAAATGGGGGATGATGGCAAACCTAAAAAGGTATCCGTGTATGATGATGCCCAGAGAACACTTAACAAAGGTTACAAGTGTGAAGAGCTGAAGGATACCATGACTATGGTAACGGAAGATATTCTCAATAATTTGTTTAGAGAATGGTTAGATACTAAGCATTACGAAACAGAGCGTAGAGAATTTATTTATAAGTTAGCAATTAGTCAGGGCGCAGTAATTAGAAATATTGAAAATGCTATTACTGCTAAAAATAACAAATCAAGAGAGATGAATGATGAATGATGATAAAGTAAAAAACGAAGCTATTGAACAATTAGATAAAGCTATTAAGGCTCAGATAGCTGTATTAAGCTCAGGTAGAGCTATTGCAGGTAATGCTAGTTCGTTTAATTCTTTAATTGAAGCAAAAAATACCCTTATGAATATGAATTCGGGTAATAATAAAAAAGAAGAAGACGGTAATTTGACGTGTGAAGTATGTGGAACTACTGGTCTTACTAAAGCTATGTATGGAAGATGGCATGGCAAATCCTGTAAAAAGGGATAATGAGGTTCTATTTAAGAACTGTTGATTGTTGATTGAGAGGGTTTAAATAGACCCTTATATTAAGGAGAACTAATATGTCAGAACAAGAAAGCGGAGCTACCCAGTTGGATGAGTCGCAAGTTCAAGACTTTGACTTTGATGCTTTGGCGGATGAAGTACTCGGTGAAGAGACTGCTACCCAAGAAAGTGACGAAGCCACAGAAGAACTCGGAGATGAGAATCCTAGCATCGAAGAGGACGCTGAAGAAGTTGATGAAGTAGAGGATGAAGTTGCAGAAGAAGAAGACACAGATGAGGATGAGTCAGAAGACGCTACCCAAGAAGATGAGTCAGATGAAGCTGTAGATGAAGAAATCGATATGGACTTTGTTGTTCCCATTAAAGTTAATGGTGAAGAATTTGAAGTCACTATGGAGGAACTAGTCGCAAACTATCAAACTAAACAACATCTGTCAAAGAAAGGGGATGAGATAGCGAAACAGGCTAAAGAGTTAGAAGCTTCTCGTGAAGAAGCTACAATGTACGCTAACATCAATGCTGAACTACTTAAAAATGAAGATGCTAAGGACTTAGAGGTTCTTAAATCTCTTCAGGAAAAAGTCGATAAAGCTTATGAGGAAGATGACTACGAAGCTGGTAAATTGAATCGTCAATTTGAACGAGCTAAAGAGGAATATCAAAATCGTAAAGCTAATAGAGACAAACTAGTAGATGCTATGAGTGCTAAGATGCAAGAGCAACAAGTTGAACAATTCAATAAACAAGTTGAAGTGTTTAATTCTGAAATTACTAATCATATTCCTGATTGGTCTGAAGATGTTGCTATGGCAAATAGAAAGTTTGCTTTAGATTTAGGTCTAAGTGAACAACTTGTAGACTCTATTGTTGATCCAGTAGTTGTTAAAGTAATTGATGGTTATCGTAGATTACAAGAAAGTACAAGTAAAGGTGCTGTTAAAAGAAAACAAGCTCCTGTTAAACGAGTACCGACTAAGAAGCCAGTTCCCGCAAGCAAGAAAAAATCTAATAAAGTTGAGGAAACTCGAAATAAGATTGCTAAGGGTAAAGGAACAGAAGCAGACGATAAATTGCTTTTTGACAATGCCATTGACAGCTTATTTGGAGAATAGTCACTTTATGTTATATAAAGGAAAATAGTAATGGCTACTTATTTTAAAACATCTGGCACTGGTACTACACAGGGCGGACAAAGAGAAGACCTTGCGAATTATATCTCTAACATTTCTAGAGATATGACACCGTTTATGTCTTCAATCGGTAAATCAAAGGCAACTGCTACTCTACACGAGTGGTCAACAGACACGCTAGCTACTGCAGCTTTGCAAGCGGAAGTTGAAGGTTCAACTTTCTCTGCTTCAGACTCTCCAGTAATTCAGCGTATCACTAACCGTACTCAGATCTTTACTAAAGGTATTCAAGTATCTGGTACATTAGAGGCTGTTGATAAAGCTGGTCGTAAGTCTGAATTCAAATATCAGACTGAGAAGCGTGGTAAGGAAATGATGAGAGACATCGAGAAAACTCTTGTTTCTGCTCAAGTTTCTACTGCTTCAGCTACTGCATCTGGTAATGTTAAAGCTGGTGCTAGACTAATGGGTGCTTATCAGTCTTATGCTGTTGAAGGTGTTGTTGCAGGTACTGCAGCTGCTCCTACTGGTACAGGTTCTGCAACTTGTGCTGGTGATGGTTCAAACGTAAACAAGGCTGCTACAGCTCATACAGCTACTGCCTTCACTTTAAACGATATCAACGAAGTACTTCGTGCTATCAATGGTGAAACTTCAGCTGCTCCTTCTAGAGTTATGATGTCTACAACTAACAAAGTTGCATTCTCTAACCTAGTTAACACTGGAACAGGTACTAACGTAAGACGTAACATCGATGACAAAGGCGCTCTAAGACAATCAGTTGATTTGTATGAGTCTGACTTTGGTGATGTAGAAGTTATGCATAACTACCTAATGGGCAATGGTGAAGTATTTATTTACGATCCTTCATTAATGTCTGTTTCTACACTAAGACCACTTCAGTTTGCTGATATTGCTCAAGAAGGTGACTCTCTAAGATCATATATGGTTCAAGAGATTACTTTTGAAGCTAAGTCTCCTACTGGAAACGGTGTTATTGTAGGTGTCGGTTAATTAATCGGAGCCAACAAAGGTGAAAATAAACCCCTGCTATTATGGTGGGGGTTTATTATTAATAGGTTTTTATAAATAGAATCTATTAATAATAAATTGCGAGAATGAAAAATGATTAATGATTGGTTATTTAAAGGTTATAATGTTCAAGTAAAGGGCAATGATATTCGTGTTGCTCAAGATGTTGAAGAACACTTAAAGTGGGCTAAACAACAAAGAGAAATAAGTAAAGCAGGTAGAAAAGATACAGGATTTAAACCATTTTGTAATGTACCTGACTCAGTAGCTTTAGATATTATGGATAAATATAGAATAAACATTCATGATCCACACATTCAACCAGCAGAAAAGAAAAGATTTAAACAAATTATTAAATCAGAGTATCCACATCTGATGTATTATTAGGAGAATTATATGCCTGCGATTAGTAATCAAGCTACACTTAGAACAGCTATTGCAGACTGGTTAAATAGAAGTGACTTAACTAATAGTCAAATAGACCAGTTTATAGAATTAGGTGAGGCAATGATTTATGAAGCATTAAGAGTGCCTCCTTTAGAAGCTCAACAAGTTTTTTCTGTATCTGAAAGTAATTCAAGTATTATTATTCCTTCTGGATATTTATCAGTAATTTCTTTGATTTATAGAGGTGATGGTACTTGTTCTATAAATCCTACTGTTAACACTACTAGAGCTGCTTGTACTGTAGCTGGAGGAACTTGGTTAGATTCAGATAAAGAAGACGATATTACTTATAGAAGAGTAGATGCTAGAGCTTTTTACAATACTAAAATAAGTTATGCTTATATTAGAGAAAGAGGAAACTTTTTACTTACAAACAAAGATGGAGAACAAAAAGCTTCTGGTGAATTTGTTTTAAAGTTTTATAAAACAGATAGTCCAATAGGAACTGTAGTAGGCGGTACTGAAGTTTATCCTTATATTCTACAACAATACGAATTAATATTATATGCAGCATTAGCATTTGGTTCATCATTCTTAAATGATGCAGAAGCAGAAGCTAGATATTTAAAATTAGCTTCAGATAAAATAGAAAAATTAAATAGTAAAGCAGCAAGTGCAGAACTTAAAGGTGGTGATTATGTTCAAGGCTTTTCTTGTAACTTAATTTAGGAGTATATATGGCATTAACAAATACCTTTTATGATGGAACTTCAGGTGATGAATTAGCTATTGATACTTCTATTGTTGAAGCTCAAGCTGCACAAGCAGCAGCAGAAGCAGCGCAAACAGCTGCAGAAGCAGCTCAAGCAGCAGCAGAGGCAGCACAGACAGCAGCTGAGACTGCTCAAACTAATGCTGAAACAGCTGAAACAAACGCTGAGACTGCAGAGACTAATGCTGAAACAGCAGAAACAAATGCGGAGACAGCACAAGCAGCAGCAGAAGCAGCTCAAACAGCAGCTGAAACAGCAGAGACTAATGCAGAGACTGCTGAGAGTAATGCTGATGATTCAGCCTCAGATGCTCAAAAGTTAGCTATTAATGCAGAAGATAGTCAATTTACTTTAAGTGATGGTACTACTACAGGTTACTCAGCACTACATCATAAAGAAAAAGCTTTAGACGCACAGACAGCGGCTGAGACTGCTAAGACAGCGGCTCAAACAGCTCAGACTGCAGCAGAAACCGCTCAAACAGCTGCTGAAAACGCTCAAACTCAAACTGAAAGTATATTTGATCAATTTGGAGATCAATATTTAGGTAGCAAAACTTCAGACCCTACTACAGACAATGACGGTGACCCTTTAAACTCTGGTGATATTTATTGGAATAGTACTAGTAATACATTAAGATTTTATAATGGAACTAATTGGGTAGCTCCTGAAACTATTGCTACAACTGCAGCTACTAATGCTTCTAACAGTGCTACAGCAGCAGCTACAAGTGCTACTAATGCAGCTACTTCAGAAAGTAATGCTTCGACTAGTGAAAGTAATGCATCTACTTCAGAAACTAATGCTGCAACTTCAGCTACTAATGCAGCTACTTCAGCTACTAATGCAGCTTCTAGTGCTACAACAGCTACTACACAAGCTACAACTGCAACTACTCAGGCAACTGCAGCAGCAGCTTCAGCTACTAGTGCAGCAACTTATGCAGCTAATGCAGCGTCTTCTTATGATCAATTTGACGATAGATATTTAGGTTCTAAAACATCTGATCCTTCAGTTGATAATGACGGTAACGCTTTAGTAATAGGCGCTTTATATTTTAATAGTACTGATGGTGAGATGAGAGTATACACATCTTCTGGATGGGTAGCAGCTTCTTCTTCATTAGCAGTAACATTTAATAAGTATTACTTTACAGCTACATCTAATCAAACAGCATTTACAGGTACAGATGATGAAGGTGAAACATTTACTTGCTCTCCTGATTATGTTATTGTAACTCTCAATGGTATTACTTTAGACGCAGTAGATGATTATACAGCTACATCAAGTACTATTACTTTAACTACAGGTGCTACAGCAGGTGACGAATTAAATGTTTATGCTTTTGCTCCTTTTACTATTGCTGATGTTTATACTCAAGCTCAATCAGACTCTTATTTTGTAGCTAAAGCAGGTAGCACTATGACAGGTGCTTTAACTTTAAGTGGAGCTCCTACAAGTAGCTTACATGCAGCTACTAAAGATTATGTAGATACACAAGTAGCAGCAACAAATGAATTAGTAGAAGATACATCGCCTCAATTAGGTGCTAATCTAGATTTAAACTCTAATAATATTACAGGTACAGGTAATATAGATATTACAGGTACTATTACTTCATCAGGTAACATTGATGGTAATTTAGTAGGTAACATTTCTTATTATGCTAAAGCATCATCTGCTATTGCTAAAGGTGATGTTGTAATGTTTAATGGCGCTCAGGGAGACCACTTATTAGTTGTTAAAGCTGATATGTCTGCTTCTGGTTTTAAACCTGAATGGGTAATGGGTGTATCAGAATCAGCTCTATCTACAGGAGATTTTGGTAATATTGTTTCATTTGGTCAGATTACTAATCTTAATACTAGTACTTATACTGATGGAGATTTTTTATATTTAAGTCCTAGTACAGCTGGTGCTTTTACTACTACTGAACCTACTCCTACAGACCATATTATATTAATAGCAGCGGTAACTAATGCAGCTAATAATGGCTCTATTCAAGTAAGATTATCTCATAAACCAGATACTGATGAAGTACCTGAAGGTAGTACTAATCTTTACTACACAAATACTAGAGTAGGGACTTATTTAAGTTCTAATGGTTATGATACAGCAGTTAATATTAAAGCTGATTTAGTTGATTCAGCTCCTGCTACATTAGATACACTAAACGAATTAGCAGCAGCATTAGGTGATGACGCTAACTTTAGTACTACTGTAACTACTAGTATAGCTACTAAGTTAGCTAAAGCTTCTAACTTATCCGATTTAACTAATGTAGCTACAGCAAGAACAAACTTAGGATTAGGTACAGCAGCTACAACTGCTTCTACAGATTATGCTACAGCAGCTCAAGGTTTATTAGCAAATAGTGCAGTACAAAATTTAAGTGACTTAAATGTTACAGCTACATCTACAGAAATTAATTATAGTAGTGGTGTAACATCCAATATACAAACACAATTAGATTCTAAGGGTTCAACTGGAGACGCCTTAGCTTTCTCAATAGCACTGGGGTAATATTATGGCAAACGCATTCAAATCATATCAATCAACATCGGTAACTACAGAGACAACTGTGTTAACTGGACCATCAGCTACAGAAACTACAGTTATTGGACTTAGTATTGCTAATACATCATCTAGTACAGCAACTGTAGATGTTAAATTAAACACAGCTTATATGGTTAAAGCAGCTCCTATACCAGTAGGTGGTTCTTTAGTAGTAGTAGGAGGTGACCAAAAAGTTGTAGTAGAAGCAACAGATACAATTAAGGTAACATCAGATGTAACTGTAGATGTAATAACTAGTACATTGGAGATTAGTTAATGAGTAAGAATAGAAACCTAGCAGACTTATTAGATAGTACTGGTGATGTTAAATCAGATGCACTAGATAATGTTTCTGGTTTACCAGATGCAATAGATGTCAATGGTTCAGCACCTGCTGATAGTTTAAATATAGATTCTAGTGGTAATGTAGGTATTGGTGTTACGCCTGAGAGTAGTACGCATACATCATATAAAAACCTTGATATAGCAAATGGTGGTGCTATTGCTGCACATACTGCTGGTAATGGTCTGAAAATTATGGGTAATGCTTACAGGTCACAATCGGGTTACGCATATAAAAACACAGATAAAGCATCAAATTATTTTAATGATGATGGAACGCACGGATTCCAAGTAGCCTCATCAGGCACAGCAGACTCAGCTATCAGTTGGACTACTGCTTTAACAATCACTAATGATGGTAGAGGTTTATCACAGTTTACTGCTAAAGCGTGGATTAAACTTCATCAAGGTAATAATACTATTTATGATAGTCATAATGTAAGTAGTATTTCACATCCTGAAAGTGGTCAAACTTTAGTTAATTTTACTAATAGTATGGGAGATACAGACTATTGTGCAGTAGCATCATCAGGTTATTTTTATTCTGGTAATACGGGCGTTATGGATTTTTATTCTGGTTCTCTTAGAGTAGTTAATTCAAGTTCTAGTTCATATACCGATACTGGTAGTGTTAATGTAGTAGTGTTTGGAGATTAATATGAAGATTATTTATTCATTAAATGGTATATGTGCAGTTATGACACCTGCACCAAGATTTATGGAAACACTTGAAGGCACAGAAGAAGAAAAACTAATTCATATTGCTAACAAAGATTTACCTACTGGAACAAACTACGAGATAGTAGAAGATGATGTTATACCTACAGATAATTCATTTAGAAATGCTTGGGAATATACAGCAGGTGATAACGAAAGAACAAGTGCAGATTTATCTTTAGATGACCAGTTAAAATACAATCAGATTACACAAGAGGAATACGATGCCAGTAACAACTAATTTCACTAAAGCAAAAGACATAACTAAGGATAGACTTAGAGAAGAAAGAAAACCTTTGCTTGAAGCACAAGACATTGCTTATATGAAAGCACAAGAAGCAGGTGAAGATACAACTGCTATCGTTATAGAAAAGCAAAGATTAAGAGATATTACAGACACAGTAGATTCTATGACTACATTAGATGAACTAAAGTCAGCAACTTGCGAGGTATCTGAATGAGTTACATAGGTAAAAAGAATGGCAACCCAAATACAGACTTCCTAGAAGCAGGTGGTGAGTTAGAGAACCACGACTTAGTTAATGTAGATTCTAGTGGTAACTTGTTGGTGGGTAAGACTGACACCTTAACCACAACACCGGGAACTGCTCTGTTAAATGATGGCTCAGTAATAATTTCAAGAACATCTGCTACGCCAGTGCAAATTAATCGACAATCTAATGATGGTGACTATATTTTATTTAGGCGTAATGGCACAGTTGTGGGGAGTATTGGTGTTGAAGGTGGAGATATTATTATTGGTACAGGGATTGCAGGGTTACGTTTTGTAGATAGTGAGTCTTCAATTATCCCTAGAAATAGTAATGGAGGCAATATTGACAACACTTTAGATTTAGGTACATCATCTAATCGTTGGAAAGACCTCTACCTATCAGGTGGTGCTTACATTGGCGGTACGGGTAGTGCTAATTACTTAGATGATTATGAGGAAGGTACGTTTACTCCAGATTTACAATTTAATACTGGTAATTCTGGAATGACCTATAGTAATAGAGCAGGATATTATACAAAAATAGGTAATGTAGTAACAATTTGGGGTTTTTGTGTATTATCAAATAAAGGTACAGTATCTGGTGTTGCAAATATAGCAAATCTACCTTTTACTCCTCATAATGCAGGTTCAAATCATATGTTTGGAACTTTCACAACTGCCAATGGTATGTCAAGTATGCCACAGACAAATAATTGGGTAATGCCTTATTATAGTGGAAGAATGTATTTTAGATACCAAACCTCTACTGGTGAAGGAAATATAACTAACTCACATTTTACAAATAGTTCTAATTTTGGATTTACTGCAACTTATAAAATAAATTAATATCTAGTATGGATTTACTAGACGGACAATAAAGGAGAATATAATGGCATTAACAAAAGAACAAATTGAAGATAAAATTGAAATCGTAGGAGAGTACAAAGCAGTACAAGTTAGAACTGCAACAGTAGTCAAAGAAGATGGCGTAGAATTATCTAGGTCTTTTCACAGACACATTGTACAACCTACTGATGATATTACTGGTGAATCTACTGAAGTACAAGCAATATGTAATGCAGTACATACACAAGCAATTAAAGATGCTTATCAAGCAATGTTGGATGCACAAACTGAGGAATAACAAATGTCATATTTAGGTAACAATCCAGAAATAGATGCTAGTATCAACAAGTACGAATATACTGCTACTGCTGGTCAAACTACATTTAGCGCAACTTACGACCAAAGGGTTGATGTCTATCTAAATGGTGTATTGTTATCTAGTTCAGATTACACAGCAACATCAGGCACAGACATAGTATTAAGTACTGGTGCAACATCAGGTGATATTGTTCAGATAGACGCTTATGTAAATGCTGCGGTTAGTGACATAGCATCACAGACTGGCAACTCAGGTAAGTATTTAACTACTAATGGTTCAACTACATCTTGGGGTGAAGTAAGTGCTAATAGTACAACTTATGGTTTATTTGAACACGCTAATACAATTAGTGCAGATTACACAATAACAACTGGCAATAATGCAGGTACATTTGGTGCAATAACAATCGATAGTGGTGTTACAGTAACAGTACCTAGCGGTAGCGTTTGGACAATAGTATAGGAATAGATTATGGCAATTACAATTAATGGTTCAGGAACAGTAACTGGCATCTCAGCAGGTGGATTGCCAGATAACTGTATTACAGCAGATGACCTAGCAACTACATTAGACCTTAGTGGTAATACAATAACATTACCTAGTGGTACTGGTGGTAAAGTATTACAAGTTGTTCAAAACTCATATAACACAGACACACAAAACACTACTACAAGTAGTGCTGATACTGGTCTATCAGCGACAATAACACCATCATCAACCTCAAGTAAAATACTAGTAAATGTTAGTCAATTAATTGGTGGTGGATGTGGAAGTTCAAATAATTTAGCAGTTTATTTATCAATATGGAGAGGTGGAACAGAGGTTAAAGAATTTACTGGTTCTAGAAGTGATAATGTTAGTGCTTTATTTGTTTCATATAATAATTCATTTATATACTTAGATTCACCATCTACTACTTCTGCAACTACATATAAAACTACTTTTAGATTAGATACTTCTGGAGATGGTAGATATGCAAAAGCACAATGGGCAAATAATTGGTCATTTATTACATTAATGGAGATAGCAGGATGATTACAAAAGGACAAGCAATACTATCTCTAATACCTGACGCACTATTTATTTTACGAGGTGATGAATTAGAGTGGTTAGATACAGAACATACTAAACCCACAGAAGCAGAAATTATTGCAGAACAAACAAGATTACAATACACAGAAGATAGACAATACCCTAGCATTGGCGAACAACTAGATATGCAATACTGGGATGCAGTAAACGGAACAACAACTTGGAAAGATGCTATAGCACAAGTTAAAGCAGATAACCCTAAACCAGAGTAGATTATGAGTAAAGTAAAGATTGAAGGCAATGCAAGTGGTACTGGTACTTTAACCATATCAGCACCTAATACAAATACAGATAGAACCCTAACGCTACCAGATGGTGCAGGTGAGATTCTAACTGATGCTTCTACATTATCATCAAGTAATCTAAGTGGTGCTTTACCTGCTTTAGATGGTAGTGCATTGACTGGCATTGATGGTGGTAAAGTTGTTCAAGTTGTTCACTCATCATACTCAACACAAAAATCGTGGGGTGGTACAACTCCCTTATCAACTGGTTTAAGTGGAAGTATAACTCCTACATCTGCGAGTAATAAAATTCTAGTTATGGTAAATCAACATTTAATAGTATCAACAGATACAGCAGATATTCGAGTCGTATATTTAAAAGTAAGGAGAGGTGGTACTAATTTAGCACTTTATGAATATTTAGTAGAAAGTCCTAGTTCAACTCGTACTTGGCAAACATTTGGTACTTATGCTCAATTTTTAGATTCTCCAGCTACAACATCATCAGTAACTTATGAAACAGATTTTTATCTTAATAATGGTGCTTGTGATGTTTACACTCAATATGCAAACGAACCAACTAGCATCACAATGATGGAGATAGCAGTATGATTGAACATTTACATAGAACAATTAGAAATTTATATCCTAATGCTTTAAGTATTAGTGGTATTTCTGAATCAGATATTATTGCAGAAGATAGTGATGGTAATGAAGTTACTTTAGATTGGACATCAATTAATGCTAAACGAACTGAACTACAAGCAGAATATACTGCACAAGAATATGCAAGAAGTCGTAAAGGTGAATACCCAGACATAGGCGACCAATTAGACGACCTATTTAAAGCAGGTGCATTCTCAACAGAAATGACTGCAAAAATACAAGCAGTTAAAGATAAGTATCCTAAGGAGTAATTATGAGTACATTAAAAGTAAATACAATACAAGATACTACTGGTAATGATGCACTCACTATTGATTCCTCTGGTAATGTAACTGCATCTCAAGGGTTTGTACCTTCTACACAACTAAGTCATAGAAACCTAGTTATCAACGGTGCTATGCAGGTGGCACAGCGTGGGACGGCTACATCCAATGGCTATACACTTGATAGATGGGCTTTTAATTCAACAGGAATGGATGACTTTGCTTTTAGTATTACTCAAAACACTTCTTCTGGTTTATCCGAATTTCCAAACTCTTTAAAATTTACTACAACTACAGCAGAAAGTGCTGTTGATGCAAACGATAGAGCATATTTTGATTATAGAATTGAAGGACAAAATTTACAAAATCTAGGATATGGTACAAGTGACGCTAAAACAATGACTTTGTCTTTTTGGGTTAAAAGTAGTGTTACTGGCACTTATGCTTCTTTCATTTACCAAGACGACGCATCTCCGGCTAGGTCTTATCTTGCAAATTGGACAATTGATACTGCTAATACTTGGGAAAAGAAAACAATAACTATTGCGGGAGATAGCGGTGGCAATATTAATAATGATAATGGACCTGCTTTTTATCTAAGATGGTTTTTATTTGCAGGGTCTGATTGGAGTGGTTCGTCTACACCTTTACATACTTGGGGTAGTACAGTAGGTAGGACGGAAGCACCTAATCAAACTGCTCAAGTGCCTTTAACTAATAATTCAACTTGGGAACTTACCGGAGTCCAACTCGAAGTAGGTTCAGTAGCAACCCCATTTGAACATCGTAGTTATGGTGAAGAACTGGCAAGATGTCAGAGGTATTACTATAAACCTGGTGGAGATATAGAAACTTGGAGAAACTGGGCAAACAGTCACGGCATAGGTTATATATGGTTTCCAGTACAAATGAGAATAGCACCGAGTGTAAGTAATACTGCTAATTCTTATAATGTAACCTCAAAAACTACACACGTTTTTGGTTACGCAAGTACCCTTACTTCTGGACAAGCGTTTGGAATTACAGCAGATGCGGAGTTATAAATATGAATGAAATAACAATTACAAATGCACAGTATTATTTAGGTTATCAATCTACTGAAAACGAAGGCATCATTGCAACCATAGATGGTGTTGAAATGTCAGTACCTATAGCGGAAGGCAACAGACACTATGACGAGATTATGCGTCAGGTAGAAGCAGGTACACTAACTATACAGGAGGCAGAATGAGTAACGCAAGAAATTTAGCAGACTTATTAGATAGCAATGGTGACGTTAAAGCTACTGCTTTAGATAATGATCCTACAACTCTAACAGATTTAGGTGTTACTGCTACATCTGCAGAACTTAATTATATAGATGGAGTTACTTCTAATGTTCAAACTCAGCTAGATGGAAAACAAAGTACACTAGTAGCTGGAACAGATTATCTTACTCCTACTGGTGATGGAAGTAGTCTGACAGGTATTAATACTGATTTAGTTTCTGATACAACTCCACAATTAGGTGGCGACTTAGACACCAACGGCAACGCTATCACAGGAAGTACAGTAGCTATTAACAGCTCAAATGGTGAGTTTATGATTTCTGCTACAGAAAATGGTCCAGTAGCATTACGTTATGATAACAATTTAAAGTTAACAACTAAATCTGATGGTGTAGACATTACAGGTGAATTGCAGGCTGATAGCTTAGACATTGATGGTGATGGTGATATTACTGGCAACTTAACGCTAGGCGGAAATTTAAATCTTGGTGACAACGACAAGGCACAGTTTGGTGCAGGTAATGACCTACAGATTTATCATAGTGGCTCTGGTTCTTATATATCAGACCAAGGAGTAGGTCCATTAAATTTATTATCAGGAGGGGTTCGCTTAAAAGATACAACAGATACTAGCACTATGCTTGCTGCAAATTCAGGTGGAGCAGTAACTCTTTACCACAATAACTCACCCAAACTAGCCACAACCTCTACAGGCATTGACGTAACAGGGCGTATTACTACTGATGGTATTACTGAAGATACTAGCGGCAACGTTGGTATTGGTACGAGTAGTCCTACTACGCCATTACACATTAGCACATCTGGAAACACTGCTGCAACATTTCACAGCACTACTGATAATTCTAATCTTGTTTTCACAGATGCTAGCACAACAGCAAACGTAGCCATTGGTGCTGTATCTGGTGATAACTTTAGAGTGCAAGTCAACAATGCAGAACGTATGCGTATCGACTCCAGTGGTAACTTGTTGGTGGGTACGACAAATACATCTATTGCGACAACATCTAGTGAATCAGGAACACAAATCACCGATGGCGGTATTAATATAGCCGCTAATAATCCTGTAGCACAATTTAACCGCATAAATTCTAATGGTGCTATTGTTAATTTCCGCAGAGACGGCACAACTGTGGGGAGTATTGGTGTTGATGTCGATGGGACAAACTTAATGGTTAGTAACGGCGTTGTTGGGCTGCGTTTTGTTGAAGGTTCTAATCAGATTAGACCTGCAAACGGAGATACTGGCGGTAATAGAGATAACGCTATTAACTTAGGCTATGCTGCTAGCCGCTTCAAAGACCTCTATTTATCAGGCGGTGTCTATGTAGGTGGTACGAGTAGTAATAATTACTTAGATGATTATGAGGAAGGTACTTGGACAAATGTCCTACAAGCACACAGTGGTTCTTTTAGTATGAATACTAATACAGGAAGTTATACAAAAGTAGGTAGATTAGTATTTATTCAAGCCCGTGTGAATATAAGTAGTATTAGTAGTGCAAGTGGAATTTGGTACATTAGTTTACCTTTTGCTAATATTTCAAGCAGTAGTAAAGAATATTATGGTGTAATTTCTTTAATCACTTCGGGTGTTGATTTTGGTGGTAAGACAAATACTGGACTATCTGTAGAAGGTAGCGGAGTTTCTAGGTTTTATCCTTTACATTACGGAAGTAATACTGGTTGGGCTGTGAGTAATGTTTCTAATTTAGCAGCAGGTGACGATATACAATTTGGTGGTTTTTATTTTACAAACTAATATTTAGTATGGATTACTAGAAGGACAACATAGGAGAAATAATAATGTCTAAAAAAGAAAAAGAACAGACAATTACTATTAACGATAAAGAATACAAAGCATCTGACTTAACTAACGAACAAATTGTAATGGTTAATCACATTAACGATTTAGATAGAAAGTTAGATTCAGCTAGATTTAATTTAGATCAATTACAAGTAGGTCGTAATTCATTTATGAATATGCTTACTGCTTCTTTAGAAGAATTTCCTGAAGAAGTTACTGAATAATAGGAGATACTATGCCAATATTACGAGACCCTAGTACAGGTAAACTAATTAAAAATAGTTTGTTAAACAGAATATATGTAAAGATATATTACTTATTTAAGAGGAAATAACTATGATGACATTGCTGACAAACATCCTTCCTATTGCTGGTGGTTTCGTAATGAAGCTATTTGCTATAAATCAAGCTGCTAAACAAGATGCACAAAAAATGCAGCTTGAAGCATTAACAGCTAGGTCTGTAGAAATAGATAAAGCTAGAGAACAATCTAATAAAGAAAGTCCTATGGCTGCTATGAATAGAAGGATTATTATTCTTACTATTTTAGCTTTAATTATCTTTACTCAAATAGCACCACCTTTATTAGATATTCAAACAGTAATACCTGTAGTAGAGAAAGGTACTTCTTTCTTAGGGTTTGATATTACTTCTGATAAAACAACATTTATACCAGTAGACGGTTTAGTTAAATACGAAGAAGTATTTGGTTGGGCTTCTATGATTATTGAATTTTACTTTGGAGCGCAACTAGCGAAAAAATAATGAGTGCAGAAAAAATAGCAGAATTAGAAAGACGAGTTACATCTTTAGAAGTTGAAGTACACGTTCAGTTTAAAGAGGTGTTTACTCGTATTAAAAGAATAGAAGCAATACTGATTGGTACTAGTGGCGCTATTATTTTATTACTACTTAAGATAGCAACTAATCTATGAAAAAGTTTTTATTTGTTTTATTTGTTTCGTTTTTAGTTAAAGCTGAACCAATAGAAACAATATCAACAACTAATCAAACTGTTACTACTAACGGTAATATGACTACTAAGGTAGTACAACCACCACCTAGTGCTATATCACCTCAGTTTAGCTCAGGATCTAATTCTGATTTATGTACTATAGGTGTAGCAGGAGCAGTACAAACACAAATACTAGGTATTTCAGCTGGTACTACTATGACTGAAGAAAATTGTGTTAGACTTAAAAATGCTAAGACGTTAGCTGATATGGGTATGAAAGTAGCTGCTGTATCTTTATTATGTACTGATGAACAAATATTTCTTAGTATGGAAAGAGCAGGTACGCCTTGCCCTATTCAAGGTAAAGTAGGTCAAGAAGCTCAAACAATATGGGAAACAACTGACTATAGACCTTATGGTAAAGTATTAACAAATAAAGACGATGGAGAAATCAATGTTGAAGAAGCTGCTACTTTTGGTGGTATGGGGATGCTTGGGTGGTTACTCTTACTCTAATTACTACTTTGGTTCTACCAATAATGCAGTCGGCACTACATATAATTGGGATATGACTAATGTTTTACCTGACTTATACAATCTAAAAGTTAACGGAGTATTTTATACTTATACTCCTATTAAAGAAACAGCTGACAACTTTAAAGTATATGTTCAAAATAAAAACCCTAATGGTGGTTACACATTTAGAGAGACAGATGACTGGTCTGGTAAGCCTGGAGGCGTTGCTATTCGTAAAGCAATAGGATTTGAATACATACCTAGAGAATTGTGGGGAACAGGTAGTATAGAAACAGAAGGAACAGGTACTGTAACTAATGCTCAAGTTGTTTATACTTACAGATATGAAGAAGGATGTAGCAGTCCTTTAGATAATCCTAATTGTGAAGGTTATACTGATGCCGTATTAGATGTTATACCTGACACAATTATAACCAATATTTATAATGCACTAGAAGATGACAATGTTAAACAAGAAGAGTCTGAAGTGGATTACAAAGAAGAAAAACAAGAGTCAGAGGAAGTCAAAGAAGAAGATGACATTGAAAGAGCATTGGCAATTAATGAAGAAGCTTTAGATATGGGTAACAGTATATCTCAAAATCAAATGTTACAACAAATGAACAATGCAATTAATATGCAAAGCTATTTTATTAAAAATATAGATGGAGGAGTCTATAACGAAACTGTTGTACTTAAAGATAAAAATATTAAAGACAACAAAAATGCAGCAAGAATGGGTTTAATCTCTGATGCACTACACGAAAAAATGGTTAATATTCAATATAACCGAGGAGAATAAAAAATGATTAAAGATTTTTCTTACACATTAGCACTAACAATTATTGTAGGTATTATTAGTTATGGTGCTAGTAAATCTGCTTTTGCTTTAGATGTTCCTATCTCAGCATCAGTAACTGGTAGTTGTATTATTAGTACAGAAACAAATGGTACTTATGGTCAACCTAATGCTTACACATTAACTACTGCAGCTAGTGATGGCGGACAAATGCCTATAACTAGGGTAGATGTTACTTTAGCTTCTGCTTATAAAGTTAAGTTTACTGTTCCTAATAGTTTTAGTTCATCACCTAACTTAAATGATGTTGTTACTTTTACTGGTGATACTGAAGTGTCAGCTGTAAGTGACGCTACTAATATGGCAGACTATGAAACAGATAAAGTAGAAGTAAGTGATTATGTAGATGAATACGATCTTACTGCAACAGGATCAACTTGGTTTAAACATACTAGTGTGGCTGTTAATGGTGGTAGCAGAGCTTACCCTTCAGGAAACTACACTTCATACGTTGTTGCTGAATGTATCGCTCTTTAATACTTTTATTATTTATAGGTGCAGCTAATGCTCACCAGATGTCTCCGACTTATCCTAAATGGTCTGATAGTTATATTGATGATATCTCTGTTAGCCGTGTTAGAGTATTTAATAAGCGTAAAGATGTCGAGTATTATGAAATTGGTGTCTTTGATAAAGACATGAAGCCAATACCTTTTGTTACTCAATATGATTTAAGAGGTATTAAATATCATAATTACGCTGAATTTACAATCTATATAAATAACGAGTATAAAAAAGATGCATTATATGTATGCTCTAAATCTATGCTTCCTAAATTAAAATCTACTGGTGTGGTGTCCAAGATATGCTCAAAATTCAAAGATTAATATTGTTGCTTATCCCTACTATGGTTTACGGAAATAATGGCTTAAATCTACAATTACCTAGCCCTGTGTCAAACTATAGTTACGATGAAGTTAGGTCTTCAGATAATATGTCTTGTAAAAATGCTATTGGTGGAGCTACAAATGTAGAGTTTGGAATGACTGGTATTGTTAATAATGCTGGTAGTCCTTTTGATAGTAATCCTGATATGACTAAAGATATAGGATTGTATGCTAGAATTACGATACCATTAGATAAACCTAAAGAAAGAATTAATTGTAATAGTCTTTATCAATTAGAATTAAGAAAGAAAAGGTTAGAAGTATTAAAATTAGAACAAGAAATTCAAAGACTTAAAAATATGAAGTTTGAAAATGGCGAACAAAAAAATTGATATTGAAGAAACACAAGATAGAATTGCTAATGCTAAACTTAACTTGTTTGGTTATAGCTTTACTCCTACACAAATTGGGTTGGGGTTCACGCTTCTTAGTTCTATCCTTGGTATGCTCTATGGTGGGTTTGTTATGTACCAGAAAGTTGAAGAGATTGCTAATTTAGATATTGGCGCTTTTGAACAGCGTATGGAGTTAATTAATGCTAAAATAGATAATCAACAAAAGTTACTTCAATCTATGGAATCTAATCTTAATGATGCTAAAACAAATATGTATAGATTAGATACTAAAGTCAATGAGAAGTTAGATAGGTTCGAACGTAAAGTAGATAAGACTCAAGAAGACTTAGAACTTAAAATGGAAAAATATTTAGGCAACCCTTTAAACGATTAATTATGGATAAAGAAGTAGAAATTAAAAAGATTGAAGAAGAATCAATGGAGAACTCTTGGAAGGATGAGTTTATTGTTATGGTTTTTTCTTTACCTGTAGTTGTTAATTTTATCACACCTATATTTAGTGAAATGACAATGAAAGAAGCTTGGACTAATTTAGCTGAAGCACCAGAGTGGTATACTACTATTCTTACTGTATTAGTATTAGTTATTTTTGGTATGCGTAATTTAGTTTACAAGTTAGCAGACAAACTATTTGATACTAAGAATACAGGGGGTTGTAAGAAATGCCAGTAAAAAAGTGTCCTAATGGTAAATACAGACTTGGAAAAGGTAAATGTATTTATGATTCTAAACAAAAAGCTATGAATGCTTTTAGAGCTTATATGGCTAAATTAAATAAATAATTATGGCAACTAAAAGAATTGATGTAGATAAGATGGCTTGTAATAAGCCTAGACGAACTCCTGGACATTCTAAGAAGTCTCATGTAGTTAAGGCTTGTTCAGGTGGTAAACAAAAACTAATTAGATTCGGTGAGAAAGGTGCTAAGACAGCAGGTAAGCCTAAAGCAGGTGAATCTAAAAGAATGAAGATGAAGCGTAAAAGCTTTAAAGCTAGACATAGGAAGAATATAGCTAAGGGACCAATGAGTGCTGCTTATTGGGCTAACAAAGTTAAGTGGTAGGAGATAATAATGCCTTTTGATAAGACACCTGAAATAGATTTTTCTTCAGTAGGATTAATTACTGATGTACCTACTCATTCATTGCCTGATGGGGCTTGGAATGATTGTCTTAATATGAGATGTAAAGATAGTACAATTCAAGGTGTTAATAAGTTTATTGATGATATTGTATTACACGATACTGACCCTGTAATATCTGGTGGTAAAGCAATGGCTGTTACTCAGTTTACACCAGCTGGTTATAACTATTTAATTATTGCTTACATTGTTAAAGGAACAGATAATAACGGTCATGTTGTTACTTATAATACTAATACACAAGCTTACAATGATATCACTAATAGTACTGCTAATTTAGTATTTACTTTTGATGATGAGTTTCCACCACAAATATTTGTATTTAATGAATTACTAATTGTAAATCCTGGTACTGATGCACCTCCGATGTTTACAGATGCAGGCATCAGTTCAGGTAGTCTTAATATATTACCTAATTGGGTAACAGATTCAGATTCTTCACCTGTAATTCCTAGAATTCTTAGACCATTTAACAATAGATTAATAGCTATGAATATCTTTGAAGAGCATTTAGCTGGTACAGGCGATGATGCTTCTTATCCTATTGATCTTTTGTTTTCATCTCACATTACAGGTATAGGTAGTTTAGCTGCAGTTGAATGGACTGCATCAACAACAAACACTGCTGGTGACGCTTTCTTATTAGACACACCAGGAAAAATATTAGACGGTGGGCAGCTAGGTGAATTCTTTATTGCTTACAAGTCTGACTCAATAGTTAGAGTAAGTGAAACAGGAGATAGCTTAGTATTAGCTTTTGAAAGTATATTTGAAGATGACGGTATTTATTCTACTCGTTGTTTTGCTAATATAGGTAACTCACAACACTTAGTTATAGGTAATTATGGTGTTTATATTCACGATGGTCAAAATCAAAAGCAAGATATTGCTAAAGGTATATTTCAAGACACTATTTATTCATTAGTTAAGACAGCAGAACGTGATAGAGCATTTTGTTTTCAACAAACTAGAGATAAAGAAGTATGGTTTTGCTTTTCTTCAACAACTAATACAGGTTTAGGTTGTAATTTATGCTTTGTTTATGATTACAATGAGCAAAAACTACATAAAAGAACACTTCCTGGTGTATCTGACTTATACGAAACAGAACTTAATGGTGAATTAAAGATTTTTGGTGCAAGTCCTGCATCAACTACTAATAAATTAGTTAGTTTATCTAACGATCAGTATGAATCTGACGGATTTTTTGTACACGAAGACGATAACTTTACAGATAACACTAATGTTAAGTCAATTAGCAGCGTTTATTTAGATTCAGTTGATGATGTTAAGATTTCTGTTATAGGAACTCATCAATTAAGTGATACTAAAACATATACGCTTAAATCTTTTGACCCAACTACAGAAAGCAAAGTAGATTTTAGAACAACTGGTAGGTATATTAATATTAAAGTACAAATGGACGGTAATAAAAATCCTAAATTAGGTAAATTACAGTTCTACTTTAAAGTATCTGGTAGGAGATAACATGGCTACAATTACAGAGACAGAACTTCAGCGTAGATTAAAGAAGTTACAAGCTCAACAAGTTAAAACAGGCACTACAGCTGTTAAAGTTGGCTCAACTTGGGAATACACTGATCCTGTTTTGTATTTAGCTTATGCTGACTCATTAACTAACTTATCTACTAACGGAACTATACCTAATCAAAGTGATGCAGTAGGTTTTGGTACATCACCTTTCAATGCTACAGGTAATTTAAAGCAATATAGAGGTTATTTATTTTCTAAAAGTATGTATGCGTCAGGTGACCCTACAGATTATATATGGGAAGATGTAACTAGTGTATCTAGCAGTGTTACTTACCTTAGACAGTATTCTAATGAGCCTTTTTTACAAACATATATGGGTGACCCTGATAATCCTGGTACTAATGTTACTTGGACTTCATTATCTTCAGGTTCTGCAGTACCAGCTAGTGCATTTTGGGTAGCAGAACAATATACATTTAATAATGTTACTTCACCTTGGGTTTTATTTCCAGTAAAATCTAAAGAAGTAGGAACACCTTTAGCATCTTATATTATTACAGGTAGAAATAAACCAGCATTAACATCAACTCAGTGGGCTGACGATACATTAGTAGCAATGGGTTCTCATACTGGTGAGACTTATTCTAGTGTTAAAGAATTTGGTTATGGTACTGCTGTTGTTATTGAATATGATGATGGTAAACAATACGGTATTTATGTTAAAAATAGTTCAGGTGTAGGTGAATGGCAAGTACCTAGTTCATTTGTTGATGGTGCTTTGTTAGTTAACGGTACTATTAATGCAGACAAAGTAGCAGCTAATACAATTACAGGTGACAAAATTAATTCAGCAACTACTATTATAGCTGGAACAAGCAATAATGTAGGTGTATTAGACGGTGCTGATGCTTATTGGCGTATATATGCAGGTAGCTCTACAGCTTCTTCTGCTCCTTTTAGAGTAGGACAAGATGGCAAAGTAGTTATTGAATCAGCTGCATCTGGCTCTAGATTAGTTTTAGAAGATGATGTAATTAAGGTATATAACAATAGTACTTTAAGAGTTAAGATAGGAAACTTATCATAATGGTTTATGGATTTGAGATATACGATGTTCACGGTCACTTAACATTTTCTACTTCTTCAATTACTTGGTTACAATTAGATAGATTTACTTTAGCAGCTAATCAGACAGTAACTAATACTTATACTGGTTTTAATGGTTGGACTTTAATAGCTCAGATTCAATTAATAGATCAACCACCTGATGCTCAAGAGCATTATTCACCAGTAGCAAGTATAAGTAATAATGTAGTTACAGTTGGACCACAAAGTGGTTTATCTTCATTTGCAGCTAATGTTATAATATTAGCACAGGAATAAAATATGGCATACGGATTTTCAGCAATTAACGATAGTGGTCAAATCATTATCTCTAATGAAACTGATAATATGCACTATATTGGTAAAGCTACTTACTCAAGTAATGACGGTGGTGACTACTCAGATTTTCCTGGTTATTCAGGAAGCTATGATACGTTAGATGGCAGAGTAATTTTTAATTATACAATTACTTCTACTGCTACACCATTAGTATTTATTAAACCTAATGATTATAATCGTTGGCATGCTTTAATTAGACAATACAATTCTGGAAATACTTGGTACTTTGAAGTAATGTTAAATGGTACTAGTACAAGTAATTACCCTGATTTATATTGCTTTGTTAATGCAGAAGATGCAGGAACATCATCAGAAAATTATGGACTAATAGTATATAAAGACAATGGAGACAGGACATTTGATTCTAGACTAAGCCCATTAGCTGTAACTGGTGGTGGTAATTGTATACCTCCTTCAGACCCTACAGATACTTCAGGATTACCTACAACTACATCAGGACATCCTTGGAACTATGCTACTTTAGACCACGATTTTAGAAGTACAACTAGATACAATAGTTATTCTATAACAGGTACTCATACTGATTTAATGTTTGCAGCACCCTCATTAGCTCAAGCGACTTACAAGAGACAAATGGAAGGTTATAAGCGTTCTTGTGGTGACTACGGATGTTGTTGTCAGGATCACTATTCTACTGCTGCTTGGTGGGTAATGTATAGAAACGCATTTAGAATTAGAAACGGTTATTTTGATGCAGGTTGGGGTACATACGCTGCAGGATACGCTTTTAGTTCACAATCAGAAAGTGGTGGTTGGTTTGGAGGTGGTGGTGGTAGCTACTCTTCTGGTACTATGCCATACACAGCAAAAACAATTAATTACTTTAGTAATGTATTCATATTAGCTGACGCAACAGGATTTGACACATGATTGAAAAGGTTTACATTAACGGTGGTGAAGTATATAAAGAAAATAAAATAAATACTTTACATAGTACTTATACTTATAATCCAGAAGGAGACGGCTTGTTTCCTTTTTCTAAAAATACAGGTAAAAAATATTTCTTTACTAGCGATTATAAAGAATACTTTCCTATGGATGCTAACAATACAGGAATAAGTTTAGATAACTATGACCTATGTCCTGATATTGATTTATGGATTTGTTTAGGTGCGCCTACTATTGATGAAACTTCTAATTACGATTTATTCTTTGCTATTCAAAGTTTAGATGAATTACATAGTGCAGCAGAATATTATAATTTACCTTATCCTATTACTTCTGAAATAGAAAACTTAATTGTTAATTATCCTAATACTATTCATTTCTGGAGAGCAGATAATTTATGGGTAGTACCTGCTGGAATTAAATTTGAAAACGGAGTACCTACTTTATTAAAAGTTTATACTTACCCTACTGATATTGACGGTTGGAAGACTTGGATGTTAGGTAAGTCTTGGTATAATCAAGGAACTCTATATGAATCAGGTGGGATATATCATCAGTTTACTGGTGGTTATGGTAGAGACGGTTATATACTAAGAGGTCAAGGTAGCTTTGAAAAAGCTGAATCTATTGTTAGTGAAATAGGTGATGACACTGTTGTTAATTATACTTTTACTAATACTTCAGATGGCGGTGACCCTATTATTATGTGGCAGGGTAATGAAACTACTAATGGAGTAACTAGAATAAAAAGATATCAATCAACAAATATGATGAGAATGTTGATTGGTAACTTAAATACTGGTGATAATTTAGAAGAATATGATTTATGTCCTGATGTTAATTGGTGGTTAGGAAAAAGTTATTATGATGATTCTAATGAAGTTGAACTCTATTTCTTTGCAGAATCTACTAGTATGTTAGATTCAGTAGCAAGCTATTATAATCTTCAAGTACCTTATGATGATAGATTAGCTAATACTATTGATAATGATCCTGAGAGTCTTCGTGTTCGTCATTATGATTTAAATAATCAAGGCGAAGGTAACTATGTACCTGTTGTTGTAGGTAGTGTAGTTATAGAAGATAGTGCTGTTATGTTAAAGCTGTATGAATTTACGAGGGAATCTTAATGGTTGGAATTAGGCAATTAAAATCTGAAGAGATATTTTTAAGATATAAAGAATTAAAAACTGAAATAGACAAAGCTCTATTTTATAGTGATGGTGAATGGACATCACAACAAATTATTGAGGCGGCTGTTAAAGAGCCTTTAATGTTTCATATATGGGAAGTACTTATTAGTGATAAGTTAGTTGCTATTGGTACTACTAGAGTTATTAGTTATAATAACTTTACTTCATTACATATAATTACTTTAGGTGGGTCAGATATATATGATGACTTACCAGAAGCATTAAGCGAATTTGCTAATATGATTAGCGAGTATGAGCATATAGACTACTTAGAATTTACAGGTCGTAAAGGCTTTGTTAAACAAGCAGGTAAAGCTGGTTGGGAAGAGAAGTATGTCACTATGAGAAAAAACTTAAAGGAGAATAAATAATGTTGGTTAAAGTTTACGATGGTGTAACAATAGATATGGCAACTAGTGAAGTAATTAGCACTGGTAAAGTATCTTACGTAGATTCTAAAGACGTAGCATATACTAAAGGTGGTGGTACTAGTACTTCTACTACTGGTTTCGCTCAAGAATATAAACCTCAAATTACTGAAATGCTTAATACAGGTAAAAACCTTTATGACACTGGTCAATTAGGTGCTGTAGCTGGTTTTACTCAAGACCAGTTAGCTGCTCAACAAGCAGGTAAGACTTCTGCTGCTAATCAAATGGGATTAGAGCAATCACTAATGAACACAGCTAATCAAGGTGTTAATCTTAGTGGTATGCGTACTGCAGCTCAGCAACAAGCACAAAGCGCTTTAGGATTAAGTAATGCTACAGCAGGTAGAACAGGTAACTTAGGTGGATCAAGACAGGCTCTCAACCAACAATCTGTCGCTAATGATTTAGCTGCTAAGTTTGCTACTATCGACCAACAAGCTCAACAACAAGACTTTGCTAACAAACAAGCTGCATTAGGTGCTCAAGGTACTGGTGCTCAAACATTAGCTGGCATTGGACAAGCTCAACAACAACAGCAACAAAATATTGCAGATGCACCTTATAAAGGTCTTTCACAATATGCTTCTTTATTCCACGGTGTTGCAGATAAGTCAACTACTACTCAGCAGTCTGGAGGTAAGTAATGGCTAAAACTAGCGCAGGTAGAACGATTTTTTATGACTCTGAGGGTTCTCCTTACTCAGAAAAAACAGAGACTATAAAGACAAAATTTGGTTGGGTTAATACACCAACAGTTAATGAGTCTGGTAATCAAGTAAATATTGATGAGATTTCTGATTGGTTAAACAGTCAAAATAACCCAATAGACTTTGTCACTGGCAAACCATTACAAGTATTTAATTCTTCAGATGAAGCAGTAAAAGTAGCTCAGGAAACATCTAATGGTTATGGAAATGAATTACAAAGTCCACCTACTTTTTCAGGAAGAGTTTTAAGAAGTTACTTTAAAGATGATCCTGATGTAGAAGTAAATGATCCTTTATTTTTACCTACTATGCTTCCTTGGAACAGATACGCTAACTTAGTATATAACTATAATCATAATCGTATGAAAAATCCACCAATGGATTATAATAAATACGATATGGTTCCAGCACCTTTAAGTGATAAAATGAATCAGACTATGCAAGAATATGCTAGAAGGTCTAGACCAAATAGTATCGAGCCTATTGCTTTAAGAGCAGAGTATTATGATAATGATATGGGTAGAGATTATATTCCAGTATATTCAGATGAAGACCAACTTAGGTTAATAAAGAAAGAAATGGATGCACAAGAAACTCAAGATTATATTGATAATATGGGTTATGCTGTCGGTCCATTGGGAGCGTACAAGGGGTATATAAAATGAATAATGTTTTTATGCCGTCTATGGCAGCAGGTATTAACGGAAAAGATCCAGAAGAATTACTTAAAGGTTTTGCTGGACCAAGTGCAGTTAAAGTAAATCCTTCCATGGGTCAGAAGGTAGGTAATGCTGCCGCTGGTGCTGCTGGTTCTACACTAGGCACTATTGCAGGAGCTACTCTAGGTAATATGATTGCTCCAGGAATAGGAGGTTATGTAGGTGCTTCTATGGGTAGTGCTATAGGTGGAGCTTTAGCTGGTGGTTCTGGCGGAAGTGCTGCTGCTCCTGCTCCTGAAGGACCAAATGAAAATGCTTTATCTACTGTTAATGAAACAGCTAATCAAGATGTTATAACTCCTACAATGAATATTAATACTGGTGGACCATTAAGCAACAATTACAATATGGCAATGCAAGAAGAAGATTACTACAAACGAATGGGTATGTATAACCCTAATATGGGAGGAATGAGATAATGGCTAAAGGAAATGTTTTTGGACCAGCTACTTCTGAGTTAGCTTTTAGGGGTTTTGCTGATGGTAAAGGTATATCTAGCCCTGGTGCTGTAGCTCCTAAAGAAAAGTGGTATGAGAAAGCTGCTGCATTAGCTACTGCTAGTGTTAGTGATAAGATGTTTGATTATCTTAGAACTCCTACAGTATCTGAAGACGTAGTAAAACCAGATATGGATGTTATCTATAAGAATATGGAAGATACTAATAGACCTATTGCTGAAGATTTAGGTAATCAATTAGCAGAAATTAACAAATTAAAAGGTTTAACTTACGATGAAGATAACAAACCAGTTTTAAGTGGTATAGATTTTGATAAAGAAAGATTAAAGTTATTGGAAGACCAATACATGAAAGACTTAGCTGCTGCTTCAGATAAGATGATTAATCCTAAAAAAGCTGCTACTGATTATGTAAAGAATACTAGTTATTTTAATCCAGATGGAAGTGGTTATAGAATAGTAGACCCTAGGATAGATATGTGGGGATTTAGACCTCAATTAAAACCAGGATATGTTTATAGAAGTGATTTAACTAAACCAGAAAACGTTAGAGATAGAGAAAGTTTTTTTGATGGTATAGGTGAATATTTTGATTGGAGTAAATAATGTCTAATATATTTAAAGAAGGGTTAGGTGACTTAGTAAGCCCTATTACTAAGTTGATGCCTGGTTACAAAGGAGAATCAGTAGTAAATGATGCAGAGCTATCTGATGCGTCAAATCCTGTAGTAGAAAAAACTACTGTAACTAAAGGCGCTGATGGTAGTGAAATTAAAGTTACTAAAAAAGGTGTGTTTGATAAATCTATTGTTCCTGATAATGAAGTACCTATTGCAGATAAAAAAGTAGTAACAAATAATCCTGTATATAATGAATCTGCATTTAATGATGATGCACCTATCGAAGGTTTTAATACTCCTAACGGTGTTGGTGTAGGTGAGTATCTGTTTGGTGAGGGTAAGAATTATGCATACGATAATAAAGGTAATAGGGTAGAGTATAACATAGGTGAAACACCTATTTTTAAACAAGAAGAAGAAAAAGAAGTTCCAACTGCTGCAGAAGAAATGAGAAACAAGTGGATTAGAGCTCAATCAGATCCTGATGGTAAAATGATTACTATGGAAATGCTTAAGAATCCTAATATTGCTAAAGATATTGTTGCTAACCCTGTAAGAATGCAAAGAGATTATGGTGCAGATTTAGCAGGTGATTTATTTTCTATTGCTGTAGGAGCTTTAACTGGTAACTTAGGCTCTGCTTTAGCAGGTATTGCTCTTCAAGATGAAGTAAATAGAGAAGAACAAAAAATAGCTAATGAAAATAAAACTAATATGATGAAAAATCTTTTAGACAATGTAGGTATTGGGATGCCTTTATCAGCTTTTAAAGCTTCTATGGCTGCTATTCCTAATCTTAGTGATGCTGAAAAATTACAATTAGAAACTGTATATAGTTCTAAGTATAATGCTGAGAAAGATAAACTTAACAGAGAATTAGCTAAAGATAGATATAGTAAACGCCAAGATGTAGAAAAAACAGCATTAAGTTATATTAAAAATTATGAAGGTGGTGCAGATATTGTTCCTCAATTACAAGATTTATTTGCTGAAATTGATAATAGGATTCCTGGTTTAGAATACACTGATAATGAGGTTAGAGGTGCTATTATTAGTGCTGTTAATGATACTATTAAAAATCATAAAGCAGCGGAAAAAGATGCTAGTATTACTAAGAGCTCAGTATTAGGTAATTTCTACAAGAGGTTATTACCTGCTTCTACTGGTAATTTATTTACTGGTAACGATTCTGCTACAGCTAATACTTCAGATATTGATCATGCTAACTTTGCTAGAATGGTTTATGGTAAACCTACAGGTGAAAGAGTAAAGTATGTTAATGAAAAGAAAAGACAATGGCAACAAGTTATTAAAGATAATCCGCAGAGTCCTTGGAAAAATAACTTCCCAGGATTTGCTTATAACTTAGAAGTAAAAAAGATTCAAGCACAAAATAGCAATTAAAGGAATTAAATATGGCTGATAAACAGTGGTATGTTGATAACTTTGGAACTGCAGAATTTAATGGTAGAACACACTATTTAAAAGACGGTGATACTTGGGCTGACTTAGAGACTGATGAAGAGTATCGTGCTGTAGGTATCGACACAGAAGAAATATTACATCCTGGTACTGATGAATTTAAAGGTCCAATGACTAATGTAGGTTATGGACAATCAGTAATGATGTCTGACTTAATTAATAAAGGCGGATTTACAGAACAAGAGGATATGGGTACTGATAAGTACGGTAGAACTCTTAGTAAGGTTATAAATCCCGAAACAAAAAATACTTTAGCTAATAAGTTATATTCCGAAGGAATTGTTACTCCTAATGAATATACTTCTCAAGCAGATTATGATGCTTACGTAGGTGGTAATTTAGCTAGACATGTGTTAGGCTCAGAAGCTGATGATAGCGATTATGCTGATGCTAGAGAAACTTTAAAAGCTTTAAGACAAGCTGATGAACTTGGTTTTAAAAGAATAGCAGTAGATGAAAGAGAGTTTTCAGAAGCGCCTTGGTTATACGATCGTACTATGTATCGTAGACCAGACAGGACTATAGATAATAGAGCACTAAGTCCTTTTGCCTCTGGTTTTGGTTCTGGAATAGATTCATTACAATCTGGTTTTTATGGTGTGATGGATATGATAGGTGCTAGATTAGATATTAAAACATTATCTGATTATGGTAAAGCAGGTGTAGAGTCTAATCAAATAGAAATAGAAAACCAACCTACTTGGGTAAATAAAATTCAAGATGTAGATTCTGTAGGTGATTTTGCTGAATGGTCTTCAGGAGCTTTAGGTGGTTCACTGCCTTACTTTATGTTAATGGGTGCTGGCTTCTTACCTGTTGTTGGTAATATTGCTAGAACTTCCTTAGCTTTAACTTATGCTGGTCAGACTTGGAATGACATGGAAGGTAAAGATGATAAGAAAAGCGCTGCTATTGCTCTTACATCTGGTATTGCTATGGCTATGTTTGATAAGCTTGGTGGTTCTTTTGTATTAAAAGGTTTGAAACCTCAAGACCTATTAGATGATAAAGGAGTTAGAAGAGCGATAATTGAACTAGCTAAGAATAAAGAAATATCGTATCAAGAAGCTGGTAGACTTATTAGACGAGCTAGAGAACAAGAAGTTGTAAATGTATTAAAAGACTTTAGACAAAATGCTTTATTATGGAAAGTTTATGCTTCTAAAGTAGGTAAGAATACAGCTTCTGGTATATTAGCAGAGTCAGGTACAGAAGCATTACAAGAAGCTACTCAATACACTGGTGCTTATTTAGGTTCTGAAGCAGGATTAGGTAAGTTTGATACAGAAGAGTTTAGAGATTTATTAGTTAATGCTGCTGCTGCAGGTGGTTTACTTGGTGGTGCAGTACAAGGTGGTATATCTTCTGTACAAGAAACTAGCCCTTTTCATACTGGGTTTAGACAAAAGCAATGGGAAAGAAGAAAAGCTATTGAATCTGATTTAGAAAATCCTTACAGCATTAAAGAAATATTAGATAACGCTGTTAGTAAACAAATAAAACCTCTTAAGGATGAAGAAGGAAATGTTGTAACAAATGAAAAGAATCAGCCTTTAGAGAATGACCAAGAGCTTAGAGAAAAAGCTGAAAGTTGGGTTGAACAAGGTAGAGAACAAAAGAAACAAGAAAGTACTTTTAATAGAGTGTTTGAAGGTTTCACTCAATTTAAATGGTTATCTACTGGTTATCAAGTTCTTAGAAAGAAGTTAGGTGATTACGCTAAAAGTAGTAAAACATTACTAGCTGAATTTGATTTTTCTGGATGGGTAGATAATAGAGCTGCTTATGGAATGACTCTACCTCAACTAAGAAGGAGTTTAGAAGGCGTACAACACGCTGCATTACACAGAGTTACTACTAATTTAGCTAAAGCTTTTGGGTTTCCAAAGATAAATCAAAAGAATAGGAAAGCTGCTTATCAAATACTTTTAGATTATTTAAAACAAGTAGAAGTAACAGAAGACCCTGAGTTACAATCTCTTGTATTTGATGAAACTAATTTAAAAGACCCTGATTTAATAGCTAGAAAGAAAGAAATCAGAGATGCTTTAAGTGAAATTAGAGATGTAGAGAAAGAAATAGTAAAGAAAACCCAGAAGTTTAATAAAAACTTTGGTAAAGAACCTTTATTTCTTATCAAACAAAATAGATTAGACTTAGAAAAAGTAGAAGCTAATAAAGCTAAATTTATAGGTATGCTAGTAAGTAATTACGGTATGACTAAAGATGAAGCTATAGAAGAAGTAGAAAAAGTTCTTAACACTCCTGAAGGATATGAGCCTAATCAGTTTAAAGAAACAGATTTTCTAACTAAGAAACCAGGCTTCCTTAAAATGACTGATTATCATTCGTCTATTTGGAAAGAGTTTCATGAAGAAAATAATTTAGATTCTGCTTATTTAAAAGCAACTGAAGCTGCTAACTATCTTACTGATATGTGGTCTATGGGCTTTAATGGTAAGCGATTGAACGCTAAGTTAGTTCAAATACATAAAGAATTAAGTGACGCTCACGGTGAAGCTTATGCAGATGAAGTTATGCCTGAGATTGCTCAAACTATTTATGATCATTATAGAGCTCATAGAGGTGAATACAATAAGATTGAGAATGATAAAGTAAGAACTGCAATGTCTAACATTTCTGCTTTAATGTCTTTAGCTTATATGCCTCTTGCAGTGTTTGCTTCTATACCTGAGATTGGTTTAGCTTTTGCTAAAGCTGATTTACCTGCAGTTATTAAAGCAATGAAATATTCTGCTAAAGTAGGTGCTCAAGCTATGGCTGCTCAAATGAATAAAATAGCTGATACTAATTTTAGTACAGAAGATTATGATAATGCTTTAAATAATCTTAGAGAAAGAGGTATGCTTACTCACGAGTATGCTGCTGGACATGTTGTTGATGCTACATACGGTAATGACAGAAGAAATTGGTTGCAAAGGGAAATGATGCCTCTCTTTTATCGTATTACAGGTCTTACTTCTTTTACTAGTGCTGTTCGTGTTATTAGAGATAGTGTTGGTAATGATTTTATAGGTGAACAAATAGGAATCTTAGAGCAAGTCTTTATTAGAAGAAAGAAAGAGCCAGGATATGAAATGAATAACAAAGAAGCTAGAGCTTTTAAAATGCTTAAAGAGTTAGGTGTTGATCCTTTCTTTCTTGTTAGAAAGTTTAGAGAAGTAGAACAGAATATGTCTGCTAATGAGGAGTTAAAGACTCCATATGCAAGAAATCAATTTAAAGAAAGGTTTAAAGAGCTGGAAGAAATTATGCTTGTAAGCAAGCAAAACGCTGAAGGTTATATTCCTGAATTAAAATCTCAATTAAAAGAAGCTAAATCAGAAGCTGAAAGACAAAAAATAAAAAATAAGATAGACGCATTTAGAAATGATGTAAATGACTTTGAGAAGCTTAAAAAAGATGTTAAGCAATTATCTGATGCTATTCATTTAGCTAGAGGTAATTTTGTTGATGCTTCATTAGTTAACCCTGATTCAGGTAGAAGACCTTTGTTTTATAGTGATGGTCGTTTTAGATTATTAACTTTATTCCAAGGTTATTTATCAGTATTTTCAGCCACTATTATTAGACCTATATTAAAAGATATGGCTGGTAAAGGAGCACCTGCTGATCAAGTTAATGCAGCATCTATGTTGCTTACTATGATTGGTTTAGGTTTCTTAGGACAAGCTATTAAAGATGAAATCAAGTATGGTGATAAACCGAGCTGGTTAACTGATGCTCAATATCTACAAAGAGGTATTCAAGCTTCAGGTATAATGGGTCAAACAGAAAGAATATTTAATTTATTCTTTCCACTGTATCACTCTAAAGGAGATACCTTGGCAGATAAAGCTTGGGCTGAAATTGGACCACTTACTAGTACATTTGATACTGCAGCTAAGGGTATTCAATATGCTACTGAAGGCAAGTCTGAAGAAGCACTTAATAAGTTTCTCAAAATAGCACCTGGAGGTTCTATTACACAAATGAGAAGAGAAATAGCAAACATTTTAGCAGGAGATAATTAATGGGTAAATTTACACCGTTTAATGTAGTAACAGGTCCAGATACACAAACTGGTAGAACCGCTGCACAACAAGAAGCATACGCTAGACAAAAAAGTAAAGTTCCTTATAGTAGATATATGACTGAGCCTGCAAGTAAAGGCGAAGAAGAGTTTCAAAAGATAAATGAAGCAGTTGCTAAAGCTTCTGGAGCTGTTATTCCTGATACTCCTTTAGGAAGAATAAGTGGTAATCTAGATACTAATCTTTGGTTAGGAGCTGTAGAAGATCCGACTACTCAGGACGTTATTTCTGAACAAATGAAATTAACAAATCCTGATTTAAATATGAATAACATAGCTAAAATGGCTATGGAGCAAACTGGAAATATTTATCCTGAAAAAGGTATTACTCCTCTCCCAGGAAATTATGGTCCAATAGGTCCAGTATCTTCTATGACTCCTGAGGCAGCGTATGAAGCTGGTTATTTACCAGTTGGTCCTGAAGGAATTAGATATCAAGGAAGACCAGCTACTGTTCTAGAACCTTCATGGATGGAAATGTCTCCTGCTATGATTATTGATGAAGTAGGAAAATTACAGAAAGCTTCTACCAAGATGGGTAGTATTTTACTTGAAGCAAGTAAAGATGTTAACAATAATCCTAATAGAATTGCTCAAGCTTTTAAAGAAGAGTTTGGTTCTTTAGCTCAAAGAAGAAAACCAACTATGTTTGGTATTTATTTAGCTTATCTTAATGCTTTAGAAAAAGCTTCTTACGGTGACTTTACTGATGCAGATAAAGAAGAACAACGTAGCTTTGAAGAAGAATACGATATGATTCATCCTATGCTTTATAAGCCTAAAGGTAATAGAGACGCTATAAATCCTAGAATGGCTGTAATGGAAAACGAACTAGGTAATATCATTGAAGAAAGTAATAACTTCAAATTTGCTAATCCTGAAAACAAAAAGATTATTAGTCAAGCTGTTTTAAGAGCTGCTTCTAGATTACCTGTTAGTGAATCTCTAATAACAGACCAAGAATTTGAAGTAGTTTTTGAAAATGATGCTCAGAAAGAAATGTTATCTGAAATGTTTGATTTAGATTTTTCAAATCAAAATAGCTTTAGATATAGAGGTCTTGATGTTGAAAGAAAAGAAGCTAGAAATAGATTAAGAAAGACTGCAGGTCTTAGAGCTTATTTAACTCCTGGGTTTAGACGTAATGTTAGAACTGTTCCTAAAAAGAAAAGAGACTTAAAAGAAAGATTAAGAGGACCAGGTATTAGCGGCGTTTCGCCTAGTATAAATATGTTTCATAACTTTTTAGAAAGCACACCGAATCAGTTTGATGCTCAAATGGTTAATGCTCTGAATGCAATGGCTCAGTTAGACGTACCTCTAGGTACTGATACTAAGAGCTTAAAATACTTTCCTGGATTTTTACAGGGAAAAGATATGAAGATAAATAAAGTTCATTTAAATATATTAAATGAGCAAGCAGTATTTGTAAAAGATAATGCAGCAGACGGAAAAACTTTCTATAAAGATGTAAAGCTTAGTTCTAATGGTCGTACTTATACTATTACTTTAGCTCAAGAGGGTATGAAAGCATTAAGATATACTGTCATTTCTACTGAAGATGAAGTTATTAATCTTGCACCTAGTAGAGATAAATACTCTTCAGACGAAAAAGCTTTAATATCTGGCATAATGTATTCTTTAGGGTATGATACTAGTACTTGGAATAATATGTTTAAAGCTTTTAAAAATATAGCAGCAGACCCTAATTCTCCTGAGAGAAGAGCTGGAAGAAATTTAAATATAGCAGGTAAAGAAGGTTCATTAATGAATACTGATATGAGTCCTGCTGATTTACAAGATCATATTCCTGAAGGACTAAAATCTTTACAAGCTCTTAGAGCTTTAGATTCTTATTTAACTGCTAAAGAAAAAGGAAACGATAAGTTTTTAACTAGATATTTAGGTAGTATAGACGCTCAACAATCAGGTAAGTTCATTCAAGACTCTATTATTGGTAATATTTTAGGTATGCTAAGAGGTGGTGGAAGAACTAAGAATTGGTTAGATAGAGCTAATAAAGATAGTAACTTAGAAGCAGAGAAATTATATGAAGCTGTCAGAGCTGAAGCAGCTGGTATATATAGTAATGCAATAGATGCTGATATTAATTTATCTACATTAACTACTATTTTATTTGGAGAAGGAAAAGAAGCTAAATCAGAAATGTTTTCAAAAGCATTCGCTAAGGAATCATTAGCTGGAGTAGTTTATGGTCAAGGTAGTGATGGTTCGATTGATGCTGTTGTAGAAGCAGTATTAGATTATTTAAGTTACCAAGAATCTGGAGTAGTACAAAGTAAGATAAGACAATTAGAAGATGCTTTTAATGAACCAGGAATTTTTTCTGATGAGAAAAACCCAGAACTTATTGGTTCATTTTCTTTTAAAAGTTTAGAAGATAGATATAACAGTGATATTGGTAAGGCTTTATTAAGCTTTGGAGAATTATTTGATAAGGCTTTAGATAATGTTGACCCTCAAGTTAGAGAGTATTCTAATAGAATGAGAGATATATACAACTTATGGGTTGATATTGCTGTATTTGCTGAAGAAAACGGTTTAGATTTTCCAGAGCCTCAAACAGTTCTTTATGAACCTGCTGACCCTAATAATCCTTACAATAGTAAAATGGTTAAGGGTATACACATGAATATGCTTGATCATACATTTGGTGATAAGTATGAAGTACTTCCTTTTGAAGGCACAGACCCAGATGATGATACTAGATGGCAAGAGCAATCTATCTATTATCAAAAACAGTTTGATGAAGAAGGTAATAAAATTGAATCTAAAGCTGATATAAAAGATGAACAATCTAGGTTAAAAGAATATTCTAGAGATGCTAAAAGAAGAGCAAGAGGTATAACTAAGTTCCCAGCAGTTAGTATTCATGCTATGGATAATTTAATTATGGCTATTGCTGTTAATGAAACAGTAAGAAAATATAATTTACCTTTTGTAACTTCTGTATGGGATGGTGTAGAAATACCTGTTAAATATAGAGATAAGTTCTCTAAAGAATATAATAAAGCTCTTAAATTAATTACTAGTAACAATAATTTCTTTGAGATACTACCTGATTCATTTGAAGAAGCTCTAGCTCCAAGAAATGTTACAGAAGAGTTTCTTAAGATAGTAAATCAAGACCCTAGAGCTAAAGCAGACTGGCGTGAATTAAGAGAAAAAGTTAAAAAGCTACAAAGGTATGCTAGAGAAATAAGTATAAATAAAGAAGGCAGAGGTACAGCGAAAGCTAGAAAGATGCCTATATATAATATGGATCCGATTACAGAAAGTAGTAGTGCTTTTCCTAAGAGTCTTGCAGGAGAATTAGCAGCTAAAGCTAAGAAACCTAAAGACAATAGAACTGTAAGTCAAATTAACTTTGATTTAATGAATCAAGGATTCTAAAAAAAAAATAACCCCCTTAGAAATTAATCTTTGGGGGTTTATTTTTTCCACTATCTACTAGGTTGTGGACACCTAACCTTTTGGAGTAACGGTAGTAGACTTACCGCCAATGAATTACTTGTAATTCTTACATCTACCTAAACATTTACCAGCTCTTTTACATAGTAAAGGTGTAGGACATTGTGGATTTGGTTTAAACATTTTTATCTCCTATATTTTGACTGCTTTTCTTAAATCTTTAGCGTACTTTTCAGCTTGTTTAGTAGCTTCAAAGTAATCCATACCACCTGCTATTAATCTATTTCTTCTTGAATGTATATTTCTTTTTTCTACAGCGTCAAGAACTGCTTTATTAAGATCAGGAGTGTTAGCTAATCTTTTATCTATTCTAAATATATCAGCAACTTCTTCATCAGTCACTCCCCATTTCTTCATTAAGTTAAATTCTTTAGTAGATTTCTTCTTCATTCGTAACCTCTTTTATTTGTAAAGTATGTGTATTATATCTATATAATCTTTCTACACCATCACTATCAGTAGCAGTAAAGTAAGGGTGACTATCAAATATCACTTCAAACATTTGTTGCATTTCTCTGTCACTTAATTGTAGGTGTCTTCTAATATATTCAAAGCTAAAATCTTCCTCGTATAATCTTACGATAGAATCATAATGTTCTTCTAGCTTATTTAATAATTTCTGGTCTATCTCTGGTCTCAGCATTGCTTCCCTCCATATAGGCAATAAAACTTTCTAGCCAGTTATTACCCTCCATAGGGTAAGTATACTGCATTGTCTCTTGATGAATAACTTTTTCATCTTCATTATGAGCTATATTCACTGTCAGCTGTACCATCTTACTCATTTCTTTATCTCCTTGTTATTAATCTTATTATAACCTAGAACTGCCATACTCTTAAGTAAAGATTGAATACAATCTTCTGCTGCATTAACAGTCTTAGTACTTACTTTCTCATCCTTAGCTATCTTCATAGCGCTATCTAGCATAATAGATAGGTCTTTAGATAATTCATTTTCCATTTTATATTCCTTATTATTAAAGCCCCCTAGAGTTCCTCTATAAGGGTGGCTTAGAAGTATCTCAATAGTTACATACCTCTTTTGGTGGTTT
>Ga0255751_10000290_pt1 | contig 46677 bp, 23 predicted proteins | sample 071ome_20_FD_179951 | JGI IMG/M metagenome (GOLD analysis project Ga0255751, IMG submission 179951) | Coastal salt marsh microbial communities from the Groves Creek Marsh, Skidaway Island, Georgia - 071412BT metaG (version 2) | ecosystem: Environmental > Aquatic > Marine > Intertidal zone >... | reverse complement strand
GGGGGTCTGCGGGAGAATTTGAACCACTGCATGGAGGCGCTTATCGCCCGAGGCGTGGAGGCCCGAATGTTACCGGTCGAACGGGCCTTCCATACTTCTCTCATGTCGCCGATGGTCGAGCCGTTCACATCTTTCCTGAAAAACATTGATTTCCAGAAGCCGCGGATTCCTATGGCTTTAAATGTATCGGGCGATTGGAGTAGTAAATCACCGATCAGCGCAGAGTATTGGGTAGACCAGATAACCTCTCCCGTGAATTTCCACGGCTGCATGAGTAAGTTGCTGGAAAAAACTCCAGGGGTTTTTCTTGAGCTTGGCCCAAGGCCCGTCCTAATAAGACAGGGTCAGGAGTTAGAGAGGAAGATCGGCGAAAATAAATCTGTATGGATACCGAGTCTTTTGCCAAAGCGGTCAGAGGCTCAAACTATAGATAGCGCTGTGGCTCTAATGTTCTGTGCCGATGTCACGCTCGATTGGGGGGTCCTGTTCTCAGGCTGTAGAGCCGCTCAGACATCCGGCTTGCCCAATTATCCTTTTCTGAAGGAAGAGTATCGACTCCCACGCGGCCTTGAGACTGCGCCCCGAGAGATCCTGGGTCACCCACTCGCCGGAGAGGAGTTCACTTCTTCAGTATTACCCGCAAACCTACGGGTCTTTGGTCAATCCCTGAGTTTGGATCGGATCAATTGGCTCGCTCATCATAAGGTGTTCGGCGCCCCCGTATTGCCGGCCGCGGCTTTGATCGAAATGATGCTTTTCGCCCTGAAGCAATGCGATCTTCCTCCAGATATTGCGGATTTTCAAATCCTAAAAGCGCTCGATATTCCGGAGGTGGGAGAGCTTCATTTGCAAACCATCGTCCGGCAAAAAGAAGATGGACAATCTGATTTGGAAATTCTGAGTCGGAGAGACTCTGCGTCTTGGACTCTGCACGCAAAGGCGTGTGGATTGAAGACATCACCTTTAATTAAGGGCGCCGATGCCCCTTCTCACTCAGATATTGAAGATACGGTGGATGTGCCGGCCTTCTATCAAAAAATGCGCGATGTGGGCATCGAACATGAGGATCGCTTTCAAGGTATTCAGGAAATGCGTATCAACCGCGAATTCGTTTCGGTGAAGCTCGCGGACGCAACTCGGGAGAGTGGGCAAACCGACGATTCTTATTTAATCCATCCGGCGATGTTGGATACCGCAGTGCAGAGTGCGGCGGCCGTGCTTCAAGATTATGAGGGCGCATTTTTGCCCGTAGCAGCCGGGCAGATTAGTCTTGCCGACGCCAAAGAGATACCGGATCGCGTTGTTGTGGACCTTCGAGAGGTGGCTGAAGACGCATCCCAGGGCCTTGTGGTTTCTGTTTTTGTGTGGGCTAGGGAGCGGCTCGTTGTCTCGCTACACGATCTGGTCTTTGCCAGAGCGAGTTCAGATAAATTTTTTCGGTCATCTGACCTGAGCCGACTTTGCTATGAAACCGTGTGGACAGCGCAGCCTCCTGTTCGTGAATTTCTGGCTGGAGAAGAGCTGTTTCACGCGACCGCGTCGGATGGGGTGAAGCAACTTACGGATGCATCCGAGCTCCGAGAACTCTACGCAGAGCGAATTTGCTCTCTTAACGATTCAGCGAGGCTTTACGCAAAGACGGCGTTGGCAAGGATTGCTGAGATGGAGTCGCTGACGATTGATGATCTCTTGGCAGGACAGAGACCTGCCATGCAAATGGATTCGGCGAGGGATTTGCAGTTCTCCCGCTACCTGACGATGGCAAAAACAATTGCAGGATGCGAGGTTGGAAGCGCGCCGCATGCGCATGATAGAAGGGGTGTGAACTCCTCAGAGACTCCAGCACCTGACTCGGCATCGTATCCGGAAAGCGACCTTGTCGAGCGATTTGGCGAATGCCTTGCTGATCTGCTAACCGGAAAGCAGGATTCACTTGATCTGCTTTTTCCCAGCGGCGATGTCGCCAAGGGGCGGGACTTCTATCGGGATTCTGAAGGGGCAGCGAAAATTAACACTGCGGTAGCGCAAGCATTGGTAACGATGGCGGGTCGGGCAGAGCAGCACGACGGGCTTCGGATTCTAGAGGTAGGTGGTGGTACTGGGGCGACGACAGAGAGCATTCTGAAAGCGGCTTCGGAACATCTTGCGGAATACGCGTTTTCGGACGTTTCAACTCTTTTCACGCGGCAGGCGGACCAACGCTTCGGCTCAGATCCGAAGTTTTCGAGCTTCTTGCTGGATGTGAGTCGGGAATCGCCGCAGCTAGCCGCCTTAAAGAATCACTATGATGTCGTGATCGCGGCGAATGTGCTGCATGCCACTCCCGATCTTCGCGAAACGCTCGCAAACGTGCGTTCGGTTCTTGCCCCGGGAGGTATCTTGATATTGATCGAGGCGCAGCCTGAGCAGGATTGGCTGGAGATGATTTTTGGAAATATTCCGGGGTGGTGGGATTTTTCTGATTTTCGACGTGGCAGAAGTACACCCCTTATTGATTCTGAAGAGTGGATCGAGATGCTTACGACCTCTGGCTTTGATGCTGCGACCACGGTGTCGGAAGACGAGGGGCAAAGTGCTTTCGCGGGCCAGCACGTCATCTTTGCAAGAAAAGAGCAGACCCTAAATTTGTCGCCACACAAAGGCGAGCTTGCTGTTTTTGGGCTTTGTGGAGACGCCCGCAAACAGTTTGAAGACATGTCCGGCTGGAGCCTGCCTAACGAATGTTTTGTCGCCTGGTCAGATGCTCCTAACGTTCCAGCGGAGGCATCGCGGCAGGTCCTGATGCTCCCGGATTTGACAATGGATATTTCTGATCTCGGTGAGACGTTTGACCTTGCTCCAGCGTTTGAGATTACGTCCCAGCTTTTCCATTTTTTACAGGCGCTGGTGCGTGAAGATCATGCGATACCGAAAGAAGTCGTGTTGGTTACGAGGAACAGCTTTCCTACTGCTGACACGCCTAGCGACTGCGGCAATTTTCTCTTGCAAGGCGTGCTCGCGCTCGCGAGAACAGCAGACATCGAAAATGCCGGGCTGACCATAAGGTGCATTGATCTGGAGCACCGTGTTGGGGAGGCTTACGCACCCGAGACCCAAGCAAGCTTCCGCCACTTCATAGCCGCTGGTTCAAAAGAAGAGCAAGGCCATTTAAATCGCAAGGGAGAATTTTTTAGTCGTCGATTGATTCGAACAACTCTCCCGGATGAATCTGATGACGGATTATCTGCCGCATCTGAGCGCAGCGCCTACATTATCGCCGGCGGACTCGGGGGCATTGGTCGATGCGCGGCGGATTGGCTGGCAAAAGCCCAAGACGCATCGCACATTATCCTGCTTGGCCGATCCACGCTGGATGAGTCCTCCGAGGCATGGATTAGGAGTTTGAACTCGAAGACGTCGGTGGTTGAATATCGTCAGGTCGACATCACCGATCTTGGGGCGCTTCGGCGCTGTCTAAGGGATCAACCTAAAGACAAGATTGCTGGAATTTTTCAGTGTACCGGCGTCCTTAAGGATCAGCCGCTTGCGAGCGCGGATTGGTCGGCATTTTGTGAAGTTATAGAGCCCAAGCTTCGCGGGACCCTGAACCTGTTGGCATTGTTCGGGGGAGAGTCGCCGGTCCCGTTCACAACCTTTGGATCGATTGCCAGCATCTTTTCGCCAAAAGGGCAAGCGAGTCACTCGGCGGCTAATGGATTCCTAGATGGTGTAGCGGCCGCTGCCCAATGGTTGAATCATCCGTTTAAACACGCCCAATGGGGGCCGTGGAGTGAAGTTGGCGCAGCAGCTAGCGGTGACGTACAGCAAGGGCTTGAGCGGATCGGCGTGAAGCCTTTTGATCCGAGCGCGGGCATTTCGATGGTCAGCGAAATCGCCAGGAGACGTCCTCGCTCCCTGGCGCTTATGGATGTTGACTGGGAGCAATTTTTGTCTCGTTGGCCGAGCCGAAGTCTGCTTTCTGAGATTCAAGAAGCTGTGATCAGCGCTAAGGCTGACGTGCCTGACGAATCTGCAGGTAAGCCTTTAGGTAGCCGCCCTGTCGATAACGAATTACTGCAGAAACTCCGCTCTCAATCGAGGCGCCAGGCGGAGACAGCGATTATGACCGTGCTTGCCGAACTTATCGCCCCGGTCCTTGGCTTCCGCCGCGAGGACGAAGTGGATCGTGATCTGGGCTTTTTTGACCTGGGCCTTGATTCATTGACCTCCGTTGAATTGCGCGATGCAATCGAGAAGAGGTTATCAATTAAGCTGGACGCAACGGCGTTGTTTAAGTTTTCTTCGGTCCGCGCGCTTTCTGTCGCGCTCTACGACTCGATCCTAGGGGGGGATCAGTCCTCTCAGGGACCCGACACAGGCTCTGGGAGCTTCGGGTCTTCGACCGCGGACAATACGCCGCGCTTCGAAGAGGCTTTTGATATTGCGGCCGACAGCGAGATAACTCAGATGTCGGAAGCGGAACTTGAACAGTTATTTGATCGACACCTGTCTGACGAATGATTAGTGTCTTAGATATTTTGTAGCGCACCAAAATGCAAAACGAGGTTTCTACATTTACGCCGCTTCAAAAGGCGGCTATTGCGCTTCGCAACGCCGAGCGCCGTATTAAAAAACTAGAGGATGCAGCAATTGAACCGCTCGAGGTTCTCGGCATGGCCTGTCGATTTCCGGGTGCAAGCTCGGTTGAGGCCTACGCTAAGCTGTTGAGAGAGGGTGGGGACGCAGTCACCGAGACACCTGTTGAACGCTGGGATCTCGCAGAAATCTACGATCCCAATCCCAACGCTTCAGGAAAGATTAACACCCGTTACGGTGGATTTATTGACGGGGTGGACGAGTTTGATGCGGCTTTTTTCGGCATCTCGGCGCTGGAGGCCAAGCTGATGGATCCTCAGCAACGGCTCGCCCTTCAACTCGTTTGGCACGCTCTCGAGGACAGCGGTTTGCGTCCCGATAGGTTGCGTGGCTCGAGAACCGGTGTCTTTGTGGGAATTACTCAGAATGACTACGGCATGGAGCAGCTGGCAGGTCCGCGTGAGGATATCAGAGCGTACTCGGGCACTGGAAACGGGTTTTGTTTTGCCGCTGGCCGAATTGCTTTTCAGTTCGGATTTAACGGTCCCGTATCTGCCGTGGACACAGCGTGTTCCTCTTCCTTGGTTGCCATGAACCAGGCCTGCAGTGCACTGCGATCCCGGGAGTGTGACCTTGCCGTTGTGGTCGGTATGCAGCTCAATTTGACACCCCCAATGCAGATCTTCCTGTCGCGGACTCAAAGCTTTTCCCCCACCGGTCGGTGCCGTGCGTTTGACGCAGATTCGGATGGATTTGTATTGGGAGAGGGTGTCGGTGTTGTCATTCTCGGACGTTCTGCCGATAACGGGGGCTCGTTGTCGCCGCCTCGAGCACGATTGCTGAACTGTGGCGTGAACCATGATGGGCCGGCGAGCGGGCTTACGGTTCCTAATCAAAACGCCCAGGAGAGTCTTATTAGGGATGTGCTAAGGCGCTCGAAACGTTCGCCGGATGACGTGAATTATGTGGAGACCCATGGGACAGGGACTCAGCTGGGCGATCCGATCGAGGTGAGCGGCTTGCGAGGCATATTTGGATCCCGGAGCGAGAAAAATCCTCTAATGATCGGTTCGGTAAAAGCGAATATCGGACACCTCAGTGCTGCAGCAGGAATGGCTTCGGTCATCAAGGCGATATTGATGCTTGAGGAAAACAAGATATTTCCCCAGATAAACTTCAAAGAGCCAAACCCAAAAATTCCCTGGAAGGGCTTCTCGGTCAATGTCTCAACCACCCTTCAAGATCTTGCGCCGGAAAACGCGATACCTCTGATCGGAGTCAGCAGTTTTGGCCTCAGTGGCACCAACGCGCACGTCCTTTTGGAGTCGGCAGGCATCCCGGAAGCGAGCGGCAATGATCCAAACGAGATTCCTTTCGTTCTTGCGGTCTGTGCCTCTGATCTCCCCGCCCTCGCACGCTTGCTGGAAAGTCATGCAACGCAGATTCAAGACTTGACCGACTCTTCTCGGTTGCATGCCTACTGTGCTCTGAATAACCTGGGTCGTCAGGCATTCTCCAACCGACTGCTGATTAGCGGACGGTCCAAGGAGGAGTTAGTCGAGCAGCTTAGAAAGCATGCCGCGGAGATTATTGATGCGTCGCCGAGGGCGCGATCTCGGGCGAGTAATGTCGCGTTTTCGTTGGTCGGGCGATTCGAGAATGAATTTGCCTCAAAAGAGCGTTTGCAGCAGTTGCTCTGCGCGACGCAAGGTGAGCGTGGCGCAGGCCCGCCCGCAGAGTGTGCGGATAAGAGTTCTGATACATCGACAATCATGCTGCTGAGCCTGTGGAGAAGGCTGGGTATTGAGCCCAATTTACTTATCATTGACGAAACCAGTCGAGATTCATTGCGCTCTCTCGTTAGTAAACCGGAGGGCGATGAGCAGAATGTTCTCGAGGATAGCGAAGCATTAATCGCGAGCGCCTTTGATTTGTCCGATGGCGATTTCCATCGACTGACATCTGAGCTCGATCGCCAGAAGGTGGACATCGTGGTTTTACTTACAGAGGATGACCGTTTTACGGGCGAACTTCGGCATCAGAACATATGCACGTTTAACGCCTCAAGCGACCTGTGGGAGTGGTTACTGCCGGCGCTTCGCACGCTTTACGAATCGGGACAACATATAGATTGGTCCGGTATCTACCAGCCACCGCACCGACGTGTGTCGATACCTTCTTATCCCTTCGCGACCACCCGTTATTGGCTGGATAACAGCATCCCGGAGGCCACAAAAGATAAAGCGCCAGCTTCAAGGGAAGCGATGGACACCTCGGCAAGCCTGCACGGCTTATTTTCGGAGCAGTGGAAAGAGCTCGGTGAGCAAGCGGCAAGGATGGCGGATACCCAGTTTGCGACGCTTCGCGAAAGATTGAGTCCGATGGCAACCGGCCCAAACGAGGGTCGCTCATCCACCCAGTCCTACGCCTGCGGATCATGGCGCCTGACGCTGGTGAAGAGTAACAATTTAAGTGACTTAACCGATCAGCTGAAAACAGGGGTCTTCGAGCCCAATCCGAACGAGGAGCTTGTCAAGGCAATCAGTGCGACTGCAGGCCTTAACCCCAGCGAGCCGGTAGGTGCCGCGGTTACTCGTGAATGGAACGATTTAGCGGGCGGACCCAAAGATGCCTCCCGCAAAGATCAGTCACCGCGATTTCTAAACATCCAATCAGGCCGCAAACTCGCAATGATGTTTGCTGGGGTCGGTGATCAATATCACAACATGGGATCTGGTCTTTACGCTTCAGATGACGCGTTCAGAGCTGCCTTTGACCGGTGTGCCTCGCACCTTGAAGCCCGCTTGGATCTGGATATCCGCTCGAGGTTGTTCACTGGCCCGCAAAATGTTTCGGAGTCCGGTCCCGCCATAGACCTCCGTGCAATGCTGGGGCGCTCCGAGGCGTCGGTTACGGGGCAGGGACGCACTGCTCCAATCGATGAGCTTGCAAGTACCGAAGTTGTGCAGCCGTTGATGTTCGCATTCGGCTATGCGTTAGCGATGATGTGGAAGCGGGTAGGTATCCGTCCAGACCTACTGATTGGCTACAGCGTTGGCGAATATGTAGCAGCCTGTCTCGCCGGTATCTTCTCTCCGGAAGATGCGGTCGAGACGGTCGCCCGAAGGGCTCGCTGGATAGCCGAACTTCCACGAGGCGGTTTGTTGGCTGTACCGCTTAATCACTCAGAGTGCAGTGACCTGTTGGGGAATGGGGTGTTTATCGGCATTGCGACTGCACAGAAGCAGACCATCTTGTCTGGAGACCTCGATTCCCTTCGAAAGGTGCAGGATGTCCTAAAGAATCGAAAAATCGTGGCGCGTGAGTTGCCGGGGGACCATGCGTACCATTCACCATTGCTCGAGCCTGTCTGTAGGCCGCTAGAGGAATGGCTCGCCTCGTTGTCTCTTCACGCACCGCAGGTTCCCGTGGTTTCGAACCTCTCCGGCAAACCCATCACCGACGCGGAAGCGTGTGACCCGCGATACTGGTCGAAACACACCTGCTCCACCGTGAAGTTCAATGACGGCCTCGATTATTTGTTACAACAAACGAACGTTGATTTTATCGAGGTGGGGCCGGGTCGTAGTTTGGGTAGTTTTATAATGCAACATCCAAAGTTTTCGTCAGTCTCTGCGAATTATGTGCTGAATTCCGTTCGCGGCAGATGGGAAAACTCACCGGATGAGAAAGTGTTCCTCGACACGCTAGGGATTCTAGACCTGCTGGGTCATCGACAGGGAAATGTGGATTGAAATGGGAGATCGGATTAAAACTTTAGGTGTGGTGGGTGCTGGAGTAATGGGCGCGGGACTCGCTGAGCGTGCTGCAAACGCCGGTATCGCGGTCATGCTGATCGATCTTACCGATGACGTGTTGAACGGGTGCCGACAGCGTATTGCGACAAGCGTTCGTTTTTCCAAGATGTTTGCGAAGGCAAAAGCAGGCGCAGACGTCGATGACGACGAGGACTTGCTCGCCCGAATCCGCTTCTCGACCGACTACGCGGCGCTCGCAGACTGCGACTTTATTGTCGAGAACGCGAGCGAGAAGTGGGACGTTAAGCAATCTGCGTATCAGATGCTCGCGCGTCATGCGTCTGAAGAAACGGTAATTGCTGCCAATACTTCCTGCTTCTCCATTACTCGACTCGGCGCTCTCATCCCGCAGCCTGAAAGGCTGCTTGGTATTCATTTCATGAATCCGGTCCCGATGAAAGATACTGCTGAGATGGTTCGCGGCCACTGGACATCGGAAGCCACAATTGCACGCGCAGAAAGCTTCTTGGCCCAATTAGGTAAGAGCGGCATCATTGTCAACGATTCGCCCGGCTTCGTCTCTAACCGAGTTTTAATGCTGACAATTAATGAAGCCATCATGGTTCTGCAGGACGGGGTATCGGACGCGGCAGGTATCGATAATATTTTTAAGAAGTGTTTTGAGCACAAGATGGGTCCACTAGAGACGGCTGATCTTATAGGACTGGACACCATTCTCTACTCAATTGAGGTGCTGCACGAGTCGTTCGGAGACAGCAAATATCGCCCCGCCCCTCTGCTCAAGAAAATGGTCGACGCTGGCTTGCTGGGTCGAAAAACGAACGAAGGCTTTTATAAATATGGAAGGAAGAAGACGTGAGTGATCAGAGCGCGGTAATAGAAGATATCCGTGAATTTTTGGGCCAATTCGTGTCCGACCCAAGTGTTCCCGTTGACCAGGATCTGTTTGGATCCGGGTTGGTCAACTCACTGTTTGCTATGCAACTTGTGCTTCATATTGAAGCCGAGTACGGGATAGCAGTGTCCAATGACGATCTCGATTTGGATAACTTCCGTTCGCTCCAGGCAATCGCGGGTTTCGTTGGACGTAAACGTGGGGATTGAGCGCTCTCTAGAGTTGTCGAATTCTGATGCTCTCGTTGCCGAAGAGATGGAGGCATTTGCGCAGCGGGAGGTTCTCCCATATGCGAGCAGCTGGGATAAAGCAGAAGCTATGGATCCCGAGGTCATCCGATCGCTGTCCAAGCGCGGTTGGCTAGGCGCTCTGGCCCCGAAGGCCTATGGTGGTCAGGACATGGATCCACTCTTGTGGGGACGCTTCTGCGAGTCCATCGGGACCGCCAGTAGTTCTCTCCTCGGATTGCCGACGGTTCACGGTATGGCGATCCAGGCCATTGCCCGATGGGGCACGGATGCTCAAAAAGAGACCGTATTGCCGATGCTCGCGAGCGGCGAGGCAATAGGCGCTTTCGCTTTGACAGAGCCTGAGGTGGGCAGCGATGCGGCAAGCGTTCAAACTGTTGCAGAAGCGACAGGCTCCGGCTTTCGATTGACCGGCCGAAAACGCTGGATCACCTTCGGAAACATTGCGGATTGGTTTGTTGTCGTTGCCCGGCTGGAGGATAAGCCCACTGCTTTTTTGGTGCCCTCCACGAACAGCGGACTGAAGATCACACCCGTGAAAGACATGCTGGGTTTTCGATCAGCGGAACTCGCCAATCTTCATTTTGAGAACTGCGAAGTGACAGAAGATGCGATTTTGGGTCGACCAGGTTTTGGATTCTCGCACGTCGCAGGCACCGCTCTGGATCACGGTCGCTTCTGCATAGCCTGGGGTTGTGTCGGTCTCGCCCAGGGCTGTCTCAGCGCGTCAATGGAGCATGCGCAGGAGCGAGAGCAATTTGGAAAACCCATCAGTGAGCATCAGTTGATACAAAGATTGATCGCCGATATGTTGGTGGGTACTCGAGCGGCTCGCGGCTTGTGCCTAGAGGCCACCGCCCTAAAGAGAGCAGGAGATCCAAGGGTAATAATGGAAACCTCCATCGCAAAGTACTACGCATCGCAACACGCTGCTAAAGCATCGCGTGATGCGGTTCAAATTTTAGGGGGCACGGGATGCTCGTCGGAAGGGCACGTAGAGCGTTACTTCAGAGACGCCAAGGTCACAGAGATAATCGAGGGTTCCAGCCAGATACAGCAACTTATCATCGCCCGCCATGGGCTGATGCAGCATCGAAAAGAAAAGAGAAAAAAGGCGACCAATCCCTAGCCTCGGGTTAGGTCGTTGACTGGTCTGGGAAATGAGCGAACATATTAAGTGCGTCGTTTGGGATTTGGACGACACCCTCTGGCGCGGTACCCTCGCAGAGGACGCGCAGGTCGTGGTGCGACAGGAGGTCGTCACTATCATCGAGCAGCTGGATCGTAGGGGCATTCTTCATTCGATCGCGAGTCGAAATTCGCATGACCATGCGATGAATCGGTTGCGCGAAGCGGGTTTAGAAAAATTCTTCCTCTACCCCCAAATCAACTGGGGATCAAAATCAGAATCTCTCGCCGAAATCGCCAAGCACCTCAATGTCGGTCTTGATACGTTTGCCTTTGTCGATGACCAAGCTTTCGAGCGAGATGAAGTGCGCTTTAATCATCCAATGGTTAGTTGTTTTGATGCGCTTGATGCTTCAGCGCTCGAGACAGTGGCGTCGATCCAACCTCGATTCATCACGCAGGACTCCGCCCACCGTCGCGAGATGTATCAAAGCGACGCCCACCGAAACCAGTTAGAAGAACGATTCTCGGGGCCGAAGGAAGAGTTTCTCGCTTCATTGGGGCTCAAGTTTAAAGTTGCTAACGCGACAGAGGACGATTTACGGCGTGCGGAGGAGTTGACGGTTCGCACCAACCAGCTTAACACCACGGGCCTTACATTCTCGTTCGACGAGTTAAAGAGTTTTATATCCGCGCCCGACAGACTTTTTTTGGTGGCGAGTCTGGATGACCGATATGGAACCTACGGAAAGATTGGTCTGGCGCTGATCGTGCTGGAGGACGAGGTTTGGCGCATTCAGCTGCTGTTGATGTCGTGTCGGGTAATGGCGCGCGGTGTTGGCAACGTGCTGATTAATCTCATTCGTCAGAAGGCGAAAGACGCCGGTGTGCGGTTGGAGGCTGAGTTCATTGAGACCAACCGAAACCGTATGATGTACATGACATATAAGTTTAATGGTTTCTCGGAGTCCATTAAAAATGGCGACCACCTGTTGTTGGATGGGAGTTTGGAAGATATTCAGTCGCCGCCAAGCTACATTGAGCTGGACGCCAAGAACATTCGGATCCCAGTCACCCGGTGAGCGCAACAAGGTTAGACATGACTGCTTATCCAGAACCCGAGGTTGAGACCTTTAATCTTGAGGTCGCTCAGACGGGTGCAAAAGGCTACTCCTCAGCGCTCACGGATGGCCGGTTTCTGTACCTGACGCCATTGTTTAACGGCGAGTTTTTTGGGGAGGTGGCTCGATTTGATTCCACGAGACCATTTCAGGACGTGGGTGCTTGGACATTTTTTGATCTGCAAGCACTCAGGACAGGAGCTAGGGGGTTTATCGGAGGGGACTTCGATGGCCGTTATCTTTATCTAATTCCCCACTGCGCGGATGATTTTCACGGCTTGGTCGCGCGATATGATTCCACCCGCGCGTTCACTGATTCCGGTGCCTGGACATTCTTTGATACGGCGCAAGTCAACGCCCAAAGCGGTGGCTATGTCGGTGGTGCCTGGAATAGGGGCGATCTTTATCTCAGTCCCTATCGGCGTAAGGTCGATGCATTCAGTGGTTTGATTGCGCGATTTGATGGCGATGCGTCTTTTACAGATCCTGCGGCCTGGGAATTCTTTGATGCGGCGTCGCTTAATTCGGGATTACAAGGCTTCCACGGCGCAGTGGCTCATCAGGAGGAGATTTTTTTTATTCCTTATAGTCAAGGGGCTAAGCATTTTCATGGGAATCTGTTGCGCTACGAGTCGGACGGGCCATTTCTCGATAACGCATCGTGGGATTTTGTATCGCTGACGGACATCAACGCTCGCGCAAGGGGATTTGTCGGTGGCGTGTCGTCTGATGCCGGGCTACTCCTGGCGCCTTATTTCGACGGCGAAGATCGCTCTGGGCTTGTGACTCTGGGGTCAGGAAGGCCCGGTCAGCCACTTTCGGACTGGAAATGGAATTTTGTTGATCTTGCGCAATTCCACTCTATGGGACGTGGTTACTTCGGAGCTGCCAGGGTGGGGAGTCGGATTTTTTTGATTCCACATTGCCTTGATGGCATCAACTATCATGGGACGTTGGCACAATGGGATACCCAGATGGGTCTCAGCGATGAGCGAGGATGGGCTTTTGTGGATATCTGCCGGGAGGATCCCTTGGCCAGTGGTTTCATGGGCGCAACGGCTATCGCGGATTGGATTTATTTGGCGCCTTTTGAGAATGCGCCGGGCCAGCCTCATGGGCGCGTAGCGCGAATTAAAGTACTTTAGCCAAGCATGAATCGAATTCCGTGCATTATTTAACCCCAGGCGCGGTTGCGCTTATCAGTAATTAATATGTCTCAGCCCGATACAGTAAATAGAAAAAAGTCTTCAGCTGCTGTGATGGCCGCGCTTCAGGCTCTCATTGAGGAGGTGCTGCCCAACGTTCCCGAGAAGGACATTCTGCAGAAACCTTTTCTTGAGATGGGGGCAAATTCTTTAGTCCTAATGGAGCTGCAAAAGACCGTAGAGGAAAAATGGCAACTGCAGCTCAAGCTCCCGATGTTCTTTGAGGAATTGACTAATCTCGAAGCTTTGATCGATTACATCGAGCGGCACGGCAAGCCCGCAATTTCCAATGATGAGGTCCGGCAGGACTCGACGTTACCCACCCTCTCTTCTGTTGGGGCGCTCTCATCCTCGCCGTCCCTCGCGAACCTATCAGTCCGTCAGGGTGAAATTGAGAGCCTGCTCACGGCGCAAATCGAGGGCGCGACCCAAGCTTTAAATGGATTGATTGAGCGACAGCTTGCATTTCTTTCTTCGCTATCGCCGGAGGGTCTTCGCTCGACACAAAAAGACCACGAGCCCTTGAGTGCGAAAGCAAGCAGACAGGCATCCCGATTGAGAGATGTCCAGGAGGGAACCCCTCTTGCCGGGACGGATGCTCCCAGTGCCTCGGCCCCGCGACCGCAGCTTATGTTAAAGCCTCTTGAAATTCGAGCTCGGGGCTTGACCGAGACGCAACGGGAGCATCTTGAGTCGCTCATCGCCCGGTACACCGACCGCACCAGGAAATCGAAGGCCGCGGCTGATGAGGCTCGTCCCGCGCTGGCAGATAGTAGGGCCTCTGTCGGTTTTCGTTTTACCACTAAGGAAATGCTCTATCCGATTGTGGGTGCGCGCTCGCAAGGTTCCAGGTTATGGGACATTGATGGAAACGAATATGTCGATATTACGATGGGGCAAGGGGTAACCCTCTTTGGTCACCATCCTAAGTTTATCGATGACGTACTCCGGGATCGCCCATCCGATTCCATGGAGTTAGGTCCACGTCCGCCCGAAGCGGCGGAGGCGGCCAAACTCCTGGCGGAACTCACTGGGATGGAGCGCTTCACCTTTACCAATAGCGGTACGGAGGCGGTTATGGCCGCCATACGACTGGCTCGAGCTGCTACGGGTCGAGAAAAAATCATCATGTTCCAGGGCTCGTATCACGGCCATGCGGACAACGTCATGGGCCTTGCGGATCACTCCGGGAGCGAAAGCCATTCGAAGCCCGCGTCCTCCGGTATTCCGCAGGGCGCAGTCCAGGATCTCATTATTCTCGAGTACGGGGATGAGCGCGCCTTAGAGACAATAAAGCAGTACGGCCCGCAGATTGCGGCAGTGTTGGTGGAACCCGTTCAAAGCCGCCGTCCATCCCTTCAGCCGATTGAATTTGTGAGATCGCTGCGTGAGTTAACCCAAAGCACGGGCTCGCTTCTGATTTTTGACGAGATGATCACGGGATTTCGAATTCATCAGCAGGGCGCTCAAGCCTGGTTTGGTGTGAAGGCGGATATCGCCACGTATGGAAAAGTAGTCGGCGGAGGTATGCCCATCGGCGTTGTGGCCGGCAGAAATGGGCTGATGGATCCCATAGACGGCGGTACCTGGCAGTTTGGTGATAACTCATATCCAAGCGTAGAGCGGGTAATTTTTGGTGGAACGTTCTGCCAGCATCCTCTCGTCATGGCGACGACGCTCGCTACTTTGCGACACTTGAAATCAGAAGGTCCCGGGCTTCAGGACTCGCTCAACAAAAAGACAGAAGCGCTGAAGACTCGACTGAACGCGTTCTTCGAAGAGGAGGCTATGCCGATCTCGATCGTGAATTTCGGATCGTTGTTTCGTTTTGACTTCAAAGAAAATCTTGAGCTCCTTTTTTATCATCTTATGGAGAAGGGTGTATTTATCTGGGAATGGCGTAATTACTTTCTGTCGACAGCCCACTCCGATTCGGATATCGATTTCGTTGCTGAAAAAATTATGGAAAGCGCAATTGCGCTCCGGAAAGGAGGATTTCTCTCAAGCCTTGACGCCGGTCGAGGTACCCAGTCGATATCGACCCCGGGCAAAGGCTCCGCCGTCAGCCTTCCGATGAGCAAGGCGCAAGAGCAACTATTCACGCTTCATCAAATGACACGAGAGGGGAGTAAGGCCTATCTTGTGGGCGGAACGGTTGAGCTGTCGGGAGATCTGTCTCGGGAGCGCCTCGAAAAAGCATTTGCCGAGGCTGTTGCTGCTCAGGAATCCCTGTTTCTTGTTCCGAGTTCGCCAAGCGGTGAGCTAAGGCCCAACGCCGCAGCCCCCACGCTCGAATGGGGCGGGGAATTTTCGGGACCCGAGGGGCTGACACTGCAGCAGGAATGGCTCAATCGACCCATGAATATGGATTTCGACCTCGAAAAAGGCCCTTTGCTCAGCGGTCATCTGCGTCGCGGCGTGAATGGCAGCCTGCTCCTCCGCTTGATTGGGCATCATTTTGCGATCGATGGGATTTCGATGAATCTTCTTTTTAGGGAAATCATCAACCGATACGACGGCATGGAGTTAACCCGGGAGAACGAAAAAATTGGGATCAAGAATCTTCGGGATTTTCTCGACTCCCAGGATTACCGGGCGGAGAAGGAGTACTGGACATCGTTATTATCGAACCGGCCCAATAATTTAGAACTTCCGCGAGATCAGAGAGGAAAAACGGACTGGAACTTTGATGCGGTCCGGTATGCGTTCGCCTTCGGCGAAGAGGAAACTCAAAAGCTCAGAGAGCGTGCCGTGAAAAGCGGGTGTACGGAGTTCATGTACTTTTTTTCAGCATTCGCGGCCTGGTTGAGGCAGCTCACAGGAGCTGAGGATTTCCTGATCGGCGTGCCCGTCACCGGGCGCCCAAACAAAGAGTTCGATGATGTGATCGGATATCTGACGCACCTCATTCCTGTCCGTATCGACAGCAGAACCTGTGATTCGGAAGGGGCGTTTATCGCTTCTGCTCGCCGGAGTCTTCTTGAAGCATACGAACATCAGAATCTTGCCTTCTCGGAAATTATGGCATTAGCCCCGCGAGTGAGTTCGGGCTCCGGGTTAGCCGCTGAAAACCTGATCTCCGTCATCTTCAATTTTGATGAACCGGGAAACCTGCAAGGTCCGGGCGGCAGTCCGGCCCAGTGGCATCCCACTCCAGCGGGATTCACCGCCTTCGACTTGATTTGCAACATCACAGTCGGGGCCAAGGGATATTTCCTGGAGCTTACTCAGCGTGCCGACTATGTCAGCGATGATCTTTCCAAAGAGCTCGGCGAAGGCCTGGTCAAGAGCGTGCGTAAGGGCCTAACTGCACCCGATGGCATCTCCCTCTTCGCTGGCGTCTGTAGCGAGGACTCAATAAGACGGCAAAAAGAGAAATTCGAATGCGGTCCAAGCGTAGAGATCGAATCCAACATCATTGCGGGTATCAGGGATGTCTTCAGTTCTGCAGCCAGCGACGTGGCTGTCGAATTTGAAGAGCAGCAAGTAACCTTTGCTGATCTCGGTCATCGTTCCAATCGGGTAGCCCAGCACTTGCACAGCATCGGAGTCTCGCGTGGCGACCGTGTGATTGTGACGGGTCAGCATTCCCCTGAGCTGCTTGCCTCGATGGTAGGTGTACTTCGGGCGGGGTGCGTCATGGTTCCTGTTGATCCCGCGACACCGGCATTGCGCAAGCAATGGATCTGCAAGGACAGCGGCGCCAAGGCACTGCTTTGCGAAAACCCGAGTTCGGAATGGGAGGGTACTCAGGCAGAGCCTGTTCTTATCAGCGAGGTCGCGGCGTCGGGCGAGACAGAGGACGGTGAATTTTGGGTCGAGCTTTCCAAGGATGACGTTGCGTATGTCCTGTACACCTCCGGCTCAACCGGTCGGCCGAAGGGTGTTGAGATCAGCCATGGCGCGCTCGCAAATTACGTTGCGTGGGCTGCGGAGCACTATGAGTTGAGCAAGGGCTCTGGAGCGGTCTTTCATGGAAGCATCGGGTTCGATGCAACCCTGACCAGTATCTTTCCGCCACTGTTTTCAGGGCAGCGGATTGTTATACCGGAACAGTCTGCCGATCCGATTCTTGGTATCGCGAATCTCATTCGGGAAAGCCGGAATCTTTCGCTTCTGAAATTAACTCCCACCCATCTGGAGTTGCTGAATGCGAGTCTCGGTAATCGCATCCCACAGGACTCGGTGCGCTATATCGTTTTGGGGGGTGAGGCCGTTAAGATGGGCGCCGTGCTTCCCTGGCTTGGGACGGACTCCAATGCCCGAGTGATTAACGAATACGGACCGACCGAAACGGTCGTGGGCTGTTGCGCCTATGAAATTCCAAAAAACGCGACGCTTGCTGATCCGGTACCGATTGGTCGGCCTATCCAAAATGTAGGGTTACGCGTATTGGATAAGAATAGGAATCCAGTGCCGCTCGGTGTGACCGGCGAGCTTTTCATCTATGGACAGGGTGTTGGTAACGGGTACCTGAATCAGGATGCGCTTACTGGTGACAGGTTTATCACCCTAAAAGATCATGAGTCCGATGACCAAGCGCCGCCCGTGCAGATTCGCGGGTATCTGACGGGCGACCTCGCACGATGGGAGGCGAGCGGGAACCTTGTATATCTTGGGAGAAAAGACGACCAAATTAAGCTTAGAGGATTTAGGATCGAGCCTGAGGAAGTCGAATCCCTCATTACGCAACATCCAGCAGTGGCTCAATCGGCAGTGATGCTCCATGAGGCCGCCGAAAACGATCACCGATTGGTTGCGCTTGTCGTTCCTGCCAACAACATGGAAGTGGACACCCGCCAGTTATTGTCGCGGCTCCGGGAGCAGTTACCGTCGGCGATGATCCCGTCAGCGATACGGATCTGCGAATCCCTGCCGTTGTCCATCAACGGTAAGGTTGATCGGAAGGCGATCGCGGGTATTTTTAGCGTGGACCAGAGGCCGGCCCAGGTACCGCGTGAAGCGGACGCCCTTGAGCAGAAGGTAAGTGAGATCTGGAAACAGATCCTGAAGCTCGAGGATATCCCCATTGACACAAACTTCTTCGACCTCGGTGGACACTCTATCCTTGTACTTAAATTGACAGAGGCCATGAATGATCAGTTGCAGGCAAGTTTAAAGCCGCTAGACGTTTATGAGGCTTCAACCGTCAGGCTAATCGCGGAACGGATGCGACGCTCTGACAATGTGATAACGACCTTACCTGCTGCGGGGAAAAATCGCCGACGGGGCGTTGGCTCAAGAGAGCAGAGAAATCGGGACTTCGTGGCGGGACACTCTGGCTCTTGAGATGGAGACTCCCACAGGGTCTGCCTCGGGTGGGGTGAAAATCGCTGTGGTCGGGATGGCGGTAAACGTCCCCGGCGCGACCTCGCTCTCGCAATTCTGGGACATCGTGATGTCCCGCAAGGAGACGATCACACGATTTGAAGGTGCGACGGGGGATGAATTTTGCGGGCGTGGCACCCATAGGGTGCCGGCTTTTGGAGCGCTTCCCGGGGCGGATAAGTTCGACGCTGAATTTTTTGGATTTACTCCTCGAGAGGCTGAAGTATTAGACCCCCAACACCGCATTTTTCTCGAGACGGCTTGGCGGACTCTTGAAGACAGCGGGGTTGATCCCGATCGGTTTCCGGGAAGGATCGGGGTGTTTGGGGGAGTAGGCCTTAATTCGTACCTCATTAGAAATCTCCTGTCACGTCCGGAGCTGGTGGAGGCGGTGGGGCCATGGTCTGTGAGCCTGGGGAATGACAAAGACTTTGTCCCGTCGAGAGTCGCGTACAAACTCGACTTACAGGGGCCAGCGGTCTCGATAAATACTGCCTGCTCAACCTCTCTGGTCGCTACTATCTTTGGGGTTCAGAGTTTGTTGTCGTATCAGTCGGACCTAGCCCTTTGCGGGGGCTGCTCTATTCATCTCCCCCAGGACGAGGGATATCTCTTTCACGCGGGTGGCATTTTGTCCCCAGACGGCCGTTGCAAACCGTTTGATAAAGAAGCGCAAGGAACTTTCGATGCCAACGGTGCCGTCATTGTCGCGTTGCGTCGGCTCGCAGATGCTATTGCTGCGGGTGATCGAATTTATTCCGTAATTTCAGGCTTTGGCCTGAATAACGATGGCGCGCTAAAGGCTGGATTCACGGCTCCCAGTGTTGAAGGACAGGCCGAGGTGATTCAGGATGCGTTGTCGATGGCCCAGAAGTCGCCTGATGACGTCGCTTTTGTTGAGGCTCATGGCACCGGCACGGCGCTCGGCGATGAAATTGAGCTCAAAGCGCTACAGCAGGTATTTCAGTCTGTGGGAAGCTCAAGTGCTCGGTACATTGGATCCTTAAAAAGTAATTTTGGACACCTGGATACCGCCGCGGGCGCGGCCGGTATGGTCAAGGCTTCTCTTGCGCTGGTTCATGGAACTGTGCCTCCGACCGCGTCGGTGACCGATCCGGTGGATGCCCTGAAGTCTAATTCTCCGGCTTTTTGCCTAAATAAAGAGCCTGTGCCATTTCCGGTGTCACCTACGGGAACGCGTTGCGCCGGAGTCAGTTCCTTCGGCATAGGCGGCACCAATGCACATGTAATTCTGGAACAAGCTCCCTCCAAAGGTGATCTGGTTGCTACCCGGCCTGGCCTCATTGTGCCGTTCTCGGCACCGGACGAGCAGCGGTTCGAGCTTTTGTGTTCCGAGGTACAGGAGTGTATTGCTCAAGACCCTGCGGAGCGTGCGCAATTGGCCTATACGATGCAGATCGGCCGACGCCAGTTTTCTCACCGGGGATTTTGGGTCTCAAGCTCAGGCGGCTCCGGCGATATTGTGATTCGTCGAGGGGGTCACGGGGGGGTCGTACCGCAGGCCGAAGCGCCTCCCGTAGTCTTCATGTTTGGGGGCCGCGATACCCTCGACCCTATTGCCCTAAAAGGGTTGTTCGATGGTGAGCCGGAGTTTCGGCGGGAATTTTTAGACGCGATTACCCACATCGAGAGTCTAAAGCTCGAGGAGCCGGGGCTCGCTGAGGGCTTGAGGGCGCTGCGCCAGGGGCTTCCGGGCGAGTGGGGTGGAACAGCCCTGTTTTGCGCAGAATATGCGATTTGCAAGATGTGGCAGCGATGGGGTGTTGAACCGACTGTCTTGCTGGGCGTGAGCCTGGGTGAGTTTGTCGCAGGCGTCATCGCAGGGACGATTACCTTCAGCGAGGCGTTGCGGGCTGTTATCCGCTCGGATGGCCTGAGCACCGCGTACCCGATGGGCCAGTCGGCTGCAGTCGCATGCGGTGAGGAGCGTTTGCGCGGGCGCCTGCCGGCAGGCGTCCACTTAGCGGTCTCCGCCTCTATTAATCAATCGATTCTTTCCGGCGAAAGCGTCGCCATTCAGAGGTTTATCGAAGAACTGCGCGCTGAGGGCATTGCGGTCCGGGAGTCGATCGCAGATGCGCCGTTTCACAGTCCCCTCATGAGGCCTTGGGTTGACCGACTCGTTGATGGAATGGATCCATTTCAGGCAAGCCCACCATCGATCCCCTATGTGTCCTGCGTGACAGGAACCTGGGTAGGTCTTTCGGATCTTCAGGATCCGGAGCATTACCGAAAGCTTTTTGAATCCGAAGCAAAAGTTTGCTCCAGCTTTGATGCGATTGGTCGTTGGATAGGCTCCAAGCCTGTCATTCTCGTTGAGGTAGGACTAGGGTCGTCACTTGCCTCTTTTGCCCGCCAGGCGCGATCAATATCGGGAGCGTCAACGGTTTATTCCACCACGCCAGAATCCTGGACCTTGCGCGAAGATTTTAAGACAGAGCAAATATGCGAACACCTCCTGACCTCTCTTGGGGGTCTTTGGTCAGAAGGGGTCGGTGTTGATTGGGATGCATTCGCCCGGGCGGAAACTCTTCAAAAAATAGGTGCCCCAGAGCAACCCATGATTCGACACTCATTCTGGGTCTCACCCGATGACAGTTCGAATGGTCCTGATCGTCCGCCGGCTGACGCAGAGCAGCTGACTCGCCTACCGATCGATTCATGGTTCAGCGTCCCGACTCGGAAATCAAGCGGGTCGACCGGCGCTACGCGAGAGGGCTTGGGGACCGTTGTGCTAATAGGCTCCGGACCGCTTCACGATATTCTTGCGGAAACGTTAGTAGCGACTAATGTCTCTTGGCGGAGCGCTGCCAATCTGATGGATTCAAGCCTCCCCTCCGACGAGCGAATATTCGATCTTTTTTCCGAAGAGCATTGGACGATGATCTTCGAGAGCCTGGCTCGCGAAGAAGAAGCGCCCACTCACATTGTCCTCTGTTATGAATCACGCTACCTGAACGCCGAGGCGTCGACTTACTCGAGAGCAATTGAACCTCTGATCCATCTTGGTAAACAGGTAGGGAAGCGCTACTTCTCGGAACCTGTATCCATTGCGGTGATCGCACCCAAGGGTAGAAAAAGCGAGAATCCAAGCGCCGGGCGGGCGAGCATTCTGGGCGGGCCTGTTCGTGTCATTCCGCAGGAGTTCAGAAATCTAAATGCGGGACTAATAGAGGTCGTCGTCCCGGAGAGTAATCCAAAGCTTAATGCGCAGTTTGGCGCTTTAATCCTCAACGACATATGCTCCATCAAGGGTTCTCAGTGGATTACCCGCGATGGTCGGGCGCGGTCCCAAGAGTCCTTTGAGTCTATTGCACTGCCTAACCCGGGTGCCCGTCCGCGGCTATTGCGGGACGACGGGGTATATCTCATCACCGGAGGCCTTGGGCGCATCGGCGTCACGTTAGGCGCCCATCTAGCTGAAAAATTTGGCGCGCGGATAGGACTAATCAGCCGCGGTCGGAAAACCTCTCCAGGTTTTGACAAACTGCGAGCTGATATACGGGAACGGATGCTGGTGTTAAACGCGAGCGCCGAGGATGAGGAGGGGATGCGGGCGGCATGTGATTTGCTGGAGACCCGTTTTGGCCCGATCAATGGGATTATTCATGCAGCCGGCTTGATCGGTTCGGAGTCTTTCCAGACTCTCAGTGAGGCATCAATGAGCGATCATCTCGACCAGCTTCGTGGAAAGGTCGGCGGGCTACCGGTTATCGAGCGTTTGATTGAAGGCCGTTCGATGGATTTCGTCGTTCTATGCTCCTCTCTTTCCCCCGTTCTTGGGGGGTTGGGTTTCTCGTCTTACGCTTCTGCAAATGCCGTGCTTGATGAGTATGCTGGTGATCGATCGACTGAGCTTAATCCTCGCTGGATTTGTATTAACTGGGAGGGATGGCGTGACGAGGTTCCCGCAACCGTGGCACCTGCTTCGGGGGCTTCGCAAGCTAACGAGTTAACTGATGAAGAGGGTATAGAAGTCTTTAACAGAATCATGGATCAGCCGGATCTGTATCGGGTGCTGGTTTCTACAACCGACCTAGGAGAGCGCGTTCATCGGTGGGTGGACGCCGTGAGTACCACTTCGACGCCCGAGGCGATAACCCGTCAGTATGACCGGCCGGCTCATCTCGGTCCGATCGAACCTCCGACTACAAGCACCGAGCGACAGTTAATCCGACTATGGGAAGGGTTGCTTGGCATTACTCCGATCGGGATCACGGACAACTTCTTTGAGATTGGGGGAAATTCCCTGATCTTGACTCAGTTTATCGCCAGCGCACGCTTGGAATTTTCAATTGATCTTCCTTTAGCGTCCCTTTTCGAGCGGCCGGAAATTAAGCCGATTGCTGAGCTGATCGATTCATTGAGCGTCCGAGAGCAGGGAGTTATTTAGCCTGTATGTCTGGCATGAACGACCTTAGCGCGTTACTCCAGGAATTGAGAGAAAAAGACGTTTTCCTGTCCCTGCAGGATGGTAACTTAGGTTTCGATGCCCCGCCCGGAGTGATGACCGGCCGTTTACTCGATGATATTCGAGCGAACAAGCAGGCTTTGATCGATCATCTCGAGGCAGAGGCGTTGCTCGACCTTGCCCGTGCGAAAGCGCCCCAGCCACGATCTCAGCAGAGCCGAATCCCGCTCTCGAGGGAGCAACAGAGGATGTGGTTCCTTTCGCTTTTGGAAGGAGAGAACTCGTACGCGTACAACATGCCGCCTGTCGTCCTTGAGTTAGAGGGGAATCTGAATCTCCCCGCGCTTGAGGAAGCCTTTAACCGCTTAATCGACAGGCATGAGATATTGCGGACCACCTTCGCTACGGATGATACCGGCCCCATCCAGAAGATCCTTAGCGCGCAGAGATTAGTAATCGAGTCAGAGTCTCTCGGGCGGTTGAGTCTCGAGCAGGAAATTCGTCGCGAGGCGTCATTTCCATTTTCTCTTTCGGGATCGAGCCCTCTCTTTCGAGTGCGTTTATTCGCAATAGGGGATAAAAAACATGTTTTCTGCCTAACAATCCATCACATTATTTGCGACGGGTGGAGTATCGGAATTCTTGTAGAGGAGCTTGCTCGCTTCTATCTGGAAGCGGATCAAGGGAAACACAGTGAACAATCCCCGCTCTCGATCCAGTATGCGGACTTTGCGATTTGGCAGCAGGATTGGTTGCAGTCAAGTGAGGCCATCAAGGCACGGGAGTTCTGGAAAAACTGCCTTGCTGCGCCGCCCCCGCCGATGGAGCTTCCACACGACCTGATTCGCTCAGGAGTCTCCGGCTTCAGAGGGGTAACGCGCTTTTATACAGTGCCTGCAGGGTTATCCTCCGATATAACTCAGCGTTGCCGAAAAGAAGGCTGGACCCCGTTCATGTTTTTTCTGACCGCGTTCCACCTGCTGCTAATCCGACTGACCGGCTCATTGGATCAGATCATTGGGATTCCTGTTTCTGCGAGGCCCCACCCGGCTCTTGAGCCGCTCATCGGACTGTTTCTAAACACGATTCCATTGCGGTTGAACATGCCGGTCGATAGTCGCAGTACGAAGTTGGTCGACTATGTCAAAGACTCGTTTCTTGCCGCTTTCGAACATTCGCACCTGCCCCTGGATGAGATTCTCAAGAGCGCAAATTGGGAGCGGCGAGGCTCTGAGAAGAATCCTTTCCAGAGTCTTTTCGCGTTTCAAAATGCGCCTCTCGGCGAGGCCTCGCTCGGGCAGGTAAAGATTACACCTCTCCCCACGGAGAACCTCAATGCGGTAGTGGATCTAATCATGTCCGTAGAGGAGGTTGAAGGATCTTTCGAGGTAAAGATGCGAGGGGCGAGCGAGCTCTTTGAACCCGGCTCGATCGATCGATTGCTTCAGCAATTCTCAGGAGTACTTGAGGAGTTGCTTGATGGCAACGGATTGACGATCGACGGAGTAAGTCGTCCTGCAGGGGGGTTTCAAACTCCTCACGCTAAGCCCTCATCAGAGTTCGTAATAGATGAAACCCTCTGGCAGCGGTTTGAAAGGACGGCTCAACAATTTCCTGATAAGGAGGCGGTTCAATTTGAGCAAAGCGCGGCCACGTATCGCGAGCTGTATGCGCGTGCTACAGAGCTCGCGGGCCGTATTTCTCGCTATGTTGAAAAAGCGGGCGATCCAATCGGCATATTCCTTCCTCGATCCGCCGATTGGGTAGTCGCAATCATGGCGGTCCTAAAGACAGGAGGCGCCTATGTTCCCCTGGATCCAGACAGCGCTTCTGAGCGAATTGGACTGATCCTCGAGGATTGCGGCGCCAGAGCCGTAGTTACATCCCAAGACGCAGGTCGCCTGGGAGTAATCAACTCATCGATTGATCAGATCGACGTGACAGAGCGTGGGGGCTCTTCGGATCTCGCAGCGATCACATCAGATGCGGAGACTGTTGCATACATCATCTACACCTCTGGCTCCACGGGGCGGCCAAAAGGGGTGCGTGTCGCTCACTCCAATGTCCTGAGATTACTGGATTGCACTCAGGGTCAATTCGGGTTTGGTCCCGCCGATACATGGACATTATTCCACTCGCCAGCTTTCGATTTTTCGGTCTGGGAGATTTTTGGAGCGCTACTGACGGGAGGTACCCTCATCGTTGTGCCCTGGGCGGTATCCCGAGACCCCAGAAGGTTCTATGAATTGGTTTGCGAGAAAAACGTCTCGGTCCTCAACCAGACGCCGTCTGCTTTTCTGCGATTCGCCGCGGAATCCGAGTTAGCGTCGGGACAGGATTCGCTTAAGTGGGTGATTTTTGGCGGAGAGGCGCTGGATTTGTCGACATTAAGACCGTGGGCTGCCAAACGAGGTTTAAAAAACCCAACTCTCGTGAATATGTATGGCATCACAGAGACCACCGTGCACACCACGCTCCGAGTCCTAGATAAAGAAGACATCGAAGGGTCGCGAAAAAGCAGGATTGGTCGCCCGCTATCGGACTTAGGCATCATTCTGGTCGACGCAGACATGTATCCGGTAATGCCCGGCGCCGTAGGGGAGATCGTGGTGACGGGCGCGGGGGTCGCTAACGGATATCTCAATCGACCCGAGCTGACGGCGGAAAAATTTCCGGAGGCGAGCGAGTTTCCGGCTCTCAAGCAACTGGGTCTTGCAGGACGAGTCTATCGATCGGGGGATCTAGCGCGCTGGGTATCCGACGCTGATCTGGAGTACTGCGGTCGGGCAGATCACCAAATAAAGATCCACGGGTATCGGATTGAGCCGGGCGAAGTCGAGGCTGCAATTAACGATGACCTTGGTGTAGAGCAGTCACTCGTACAGCTTTATGAAGATGAACAAAGTATTCCGGGTCTGGTCGCTTATTACGTCGTCCGTGCCGGGTATTCGGTTGATCCTGATCAGTTGCGGAGTCGTTTGCTTGCTCGCTTACCCAAGTACATGACACCGTCGAGGTTTATTCCCCTTAAGAGTTTCCCGCTCACCATTAACGGAAAAATCGACCGCAAGGAGCTTCCGAGCCCTCTCGCCCATATTGAAACTTCCGCCAACTCCGCGAATCTGCCGAGTAGCTCAGTGTTGTCTCCAGAAACCTCAGAAATAGGCAAGTTAGTGAGCGGCATTTGGTCCGATATTTTGGGGATTGGGAATCTTGGAGCGCAATCCGATTTTTTTGAGCTGGGTGGGGATTCAGTCCGCGCAGCAATGGCAGTAAACAAGCTGCAAGACGCCCTTAAGGAAGTAATTTATGTGGCCGGCATATTTGAGCATCCGCGCTTGGGAGACTACATTCGATATCTTGAAACCGAGTACTCTGTTGTAACTCCTGAATCTTCAGCTGGTGTGTCTGATCTGCAATCAGACATCGTCACGTTTGATCGGATACTCAAGCAAGCAAACTTCCGGTTTGAGATTTTGGAAAAGAAGAATCCGAGGGCGATATTTGTTCTGTCTCCCCCGCGATCCGGTTCCACTTTATTGCGCGTGTTGCTTGGCGGGCATCCGGAGTTGTTTTCCCCGCCTGAGTTGGAATTGATTCGATATCAATCAATGCGCCAGAGGCAGGACGCGTTTGAGGGTGCGTTAGGCTTTTATCTGGAAGGTCTCACCCGGGCGTTGATGGAGTTAAACCACTGGGATCAAGAGCAAGCGCAGACCTGGGTCGACGCCACGATCAGGGAAAACCGTTCTACGCATTGGGTTTTTGGAGAGCTTCAGCGACTCGCAAAGCCAAAGGTGTTGGTAGATAAGACGCCGTCCTACGCCCTGGATATGTCCGCTCTATCGCGGATTGAGAGTGGTTTTGAGCGGCCTTTCTATATTCACCTCTATCGCCACCCTTGCGGAATGATTAATTCTTTTGTGAAGGCGAGGCTGGATCAGATCTTTTTTCGCCACGACCACTCTTTCAAGACAGCAATGCTCGCAGAGCTGATCTGGCTCCGGAGCCATCAAAATATCGCGGCCAGTCTCCAAGAGGTGTCTGAGGACCGGCAAACTGCGATTAGCTTTGAGTCCTTGGTGTCGGACCCCGAGAATGAGCTGCGGCGTCTATGCGACGAGATCGGCATAGGTTTTTCCTCCTCAATGCTAGATCTTTATGGCGATTCGAAATCTCGAATGACGGACGGCGTTAAAGCGGAATCACGAATGATTGGCGATATACGGTTCCACGACCATAGAGAGATTAATCAAGCAGTATCCAACGCCTGGCAAGAGCAATTCTCGATAAAGCAGTTGGCGCCACAGACACGCGCTCATTGGGATCAGCTGCGTGACGACGCCAACGTAAGTAGCCCGGAGGGGAACCCCCGGGGCCCCTGGCTACCATCGCTCTCTCAAGAGCGGCTTTGGTTTCTGGATCAACTGGAAGACTCGGCTTCTGCTTACACAATCCCCGGCGCAGTCGAACTATCTGGAAGCTTGAATCGTGAGGCTTTGATTGAAGCCTTAGAGGCTTTGACAGATCGGCACCTGGTCCTGAGAAGCCGTCTCGTGAGCGATTCCGGAGTAGTTACGGTTGACGTAAGCCAACCTTGGCTGGGGTTTTGGGAGGAGGACTTAACTCATCTAACGGATGCACAAAAAGATCAGAGAGTGCAAGAGGTCCTGGCGACTAACGCGGGTCATCATTTCGCACTTAACGAGGGCGGACTGTTTCGGGCAGGTCTTGTGAAGCTGGCTGACGATCGCTACATTTTCCTCGTCAACCTACATCACATAGTGTGTGATGGCTGGTCGGTGCCGATAATCTTCAGAGAGTTGACCGCGCTTTATAACGCCCGGTTGAAGAATATCTCCGCCGACTTGCCGTATCTTGAGCGATCGTTCGGCGATTATGCGCAGTGGCAGCGTGCCCGTCTTGGTAAGACCGCCGTAAGAGACCAGTTGGTGTATTGGAAGCAGAAGTTGGCGAATCTGCCCCCTCCGCTCGAACTGCCGCTTATCGGTCAGCGTTCGACCGTACAGACGTTTCGGGGCGGCCGATTGGAATTTACTTTTCCTCGAGAGGTAACCGACAGAATTCGAAGCTACTGCAGGGCGCAGCGCTGCACTGTCTTTATGTTCCTTCTAGCAAACTTTGCGGTCATGCTGTCGCAGGTTTCAGGTACTCGAGACCTCACAATTGGAACGCCGGTAAGGTCGCGTTTACGCCAAGAGTTCGAAAAGCTTGTCGGGTTTTTTGCAAACACGTTGGTCCTTCGGATCGATTTGAAAAAGGCGTCGTTTGTCGAGCTGTTAGCCAGCGTCCGAACCACCGTGATTGAAGCGCTCGCAAATGAAGAGGTTCCCTTCGAGCAAGTAGTCTCCGAAGTGCAGCCGGAGCGAAATCTGGGCCTATCGCCTCTCTTCCAGACGTTTTTTTCCCTTCAGCGAAAGGACCCGCAGATCCTTTTATTCGACGGGATCGATGCGCAGATGCTGGATACGGCAAGCCCGTCAGCCAAATTTGATTTAAGTCTGCTGTTCGACGAATACGAGTCGGAGCTTCACGGCAGCTTCGAGTTCAATGCAGATCTACTCTCAGACGCACGGGTGGAGATGTTCAGAGCGCATTTTTCTAATCTTGTGCTCAGTCATCTGGAAGAGGGCAATAGCATCGCCCGGTCCTTCCGGTCGCTTGGACAACAGGAGCAGAAATTTATCCTGGATAGTGCGGTCGAGAAGAGCACGGTTCCGTCAGACCGGACAACGCTTTGGGATTGGGTTAACGCGGGTTTTTCTGAGACACCGCCTAGCAGCATCGCGGTAAGACGTGGCAGTGAAGAACTTAGCTACCAAGCGCTTAAGCAGTTGAGTAGTCGGATCGGAGAAAGGCTGATTGCACAAGGCGTCCGTCGTGGTGACCGCATAGGAGTTTGCCTTGATCGAGATCTCAGGCTGATCCCCGCGCTTGTCGGAGTGCTTAGCGTCGGAGCTTGCTATGTTCCCATCGATGCGTCTTTTCCGGACTCGCGAATTGAATTCATGCTGGACCAGGCTTCGGTGAGCGTTGTTCTGCTCAGCCCGAATGTTCAGGATCGATCTTGCTTTAAAAACCGCCGTCAATTTAACTGGGGTCTGGAATCTTCACCAGGTGCGGATGTTCAATCTTTTGGGCCAAATCCCAACGATACGGCCTACATTTGCTTCACCTCAGGATCAACGGGCAACCCAAAAGGAGTCGCCATCAGCCATGCCTCCGCTGCGAATCTCCTTTCTGGAATGCAGCAGTTACTAAAGCTCGATGCGTCTGATGTGTGGGCCGCCATCACAACTATCTCGTTTGACATACATGTGCCGGAACTTTTTCTGCTGCTCGGGGTTGGTGGATGTATTGAGCTTCTAAATGAGCCGGAGTCCCGCGATCCCCATCTGCTCACCAACATTCTGGACTCATCCGGCGCGAGCGTATTCCAGGCGACCCCATCAACCTGGAGAGTGTTGGAGGTAACAGGATGGAAGGGCCGCTCGCAGCTTGTTGGCTTGTCGGGCGGGGAGAAACTAGGTGCAGATCTCGCTCGATATCTGCAAACGCGGTTAAAGGCGCTTTGGAATTTTTACGGGCCTACGGAAACGACGGTTTGGTCTGCCGCCGCACAGATCACCCCGCATCAGCAGCAGGGACTCGTCCCAATCGGTCGACCTATCCTGAATAACCACCTTGTAATTTTGGATCAAGAAGGAGAACTGGCTCCGCTGGGCGTCTGGGGAGAGCTTGGTATTGGCGGTATAGGACTGACGGCGGGATATCTGAATCAACCCGACTTAACGTCGACCCGATTCAGAATCATCGACTTAGGCGGTGTTCCAACGCGAGTCTATCGTACCGGGGATCGCGCAAGACTTCTCTCCGATGGAAGTTTTGAGGTATCGGGCCGTCTCGATAACCAGGTGAAGGTGAGAGGTGTTCGCATCGAGCCCGAAGAAATAGAGGCCACTCTCGAGACGCACCCTGGCGTTCAGAGCGCGGTCGTGTCCGTTCGGGAGATCCGCGGCGAGCAGGTACTCGTGGCTACTGTGTCGGGGGACCTTACCGCCCAAGAAAAATGGGCCGGTGCTCTTTCAGCTTTTGTCCGTGATCGTCTGCCCTCGACCATGACTCCTGGCATTTGGCATTCCATGCCATCGCTTCCCGTCATGGCGAGCGGGAAAATTGATCGTCAGGCAGTCCAGAATCGTTTATCGCAATTAGACGTTGATCAATCTCCGGATTCGAGAACGGGACCAGCGCCGCTAGCGGGAAAGGATCTTATCGAGCTACGGCTTGGTCAATTGTGGGCGGACTATCTTCCGGTTCAGACACTGGACCGCAATGCGAACTTCTTCTCAATTGGAGGGCATTCCCTGCTTGCGGTCCGCTTGCTCGCAGCGGTTGAGAGGGAGTTCAACCGACAGATTCCGTTGGCGACTCTTTTTCAGGCGCCAACGATTGCGCTGATGAGCGAATTCCTCAGGAAAGCGGATTCCAGTCAGGACGTTTGGTCGGCTGCGGTTCGGATGAAGAAAGGCGATGAGCCCAAGGCCGTCTTTCTCATCCCGGGGGCTGGAGGAAATGTGCTGTATTTTCAAGACCTGGTTCAACAGGTGCCGCAGACCTACAATGTATATGGCCTGCAGCCTCCAGGGCTAGATGGACGGACGCCACCGATCGATCGCATCCCCACGCTGGCCCGATATTTTTTGGATCAGGTCTCAGATATTGTGCGCAGTGAGGACCTCAGCGATATCGTGGTTCTTGGCCACTCCTTTGGCGGGCTTGTAGCCTACGAACTGGCCCGCCTTGCCCAGATAGAGGGTCCGCGATTACGCATGGTAGGCATCCTCGACACCGCCGCACCGCAGCTACAGGAGCAGGTAGGCCGGGATTGGTCGCATCGCGAGTGGGTCCTTCACCTAAGCCAAATCGCGTCGCATATGTTCAACGCAGACGTCACGCTGACGGCGTCCATGCTCGAGAGTGATTCAGAAATTGATCAGATTCAGATATTTTATGAACGTCTGGTCAGTTCGGGCGTCGTGCCCGAGGGTACACGGCTTGAGTTTGTCTCAGGACTGATCAAGGTATATCGATCCAACCTGGCGGCATCGACTGACTTATCCCCACCGGAGAAAGCGATTGAGAATCTAATCCTTATTCGATCGCGCGATGAGCAGCCGCAAAATCTGATAACGGATGCGGCAGCAAGGAACAGAACGTTTGTCGATTTAGGCTGGGCAGATTTTCTGGGGCATTCAATCGACGTGCTTGAATGCCCAGGGGATCACCTCACAATGCTGCAAGATAAAAATACGGATAAACTGTGGCAGGGGCTGAGCGATCGGCTGAACTAAGCAATCAAATCTACTGAGGAGCGAGCTTATGAGCAATTTTTTGAGAGTAATTTTTACGGGAATCCTTACGCTTTCATTGAGCGTCGCTCACGCCGCACAGGTGGCAGATAAAGATTTTCACCCAGTGGCGGCTGATCCCGCATTTTCGAGTGGGGCCGGACCTGTAATCGCGGTGGATGCGGCCCACGCGAACTTCCATACCTGTGACGGTCGGTACATTGCATTTTGTGAGCTAATGAAGAGCGACGGTTACCAGGTAAAGACAAACACGAAAAAACTTTCGGCAGAATCCCTTGCGGACATCCGATTGCTTGTGGTGGCAAACGCCCTCAGCGAGAAAAATATCGACCCGAAGCAGAATTGGGCCACGCCGATTTTGCCGGCTTTTTCCGAGTCTGAAAAAAACGCATTGGTGGAGTGGATTAAAGGTGGTGGCTCACTCCTGTTGATCGCGGATCATATGCCATTCCCCGGCGCTATTAGTGACCTGGCGCTTCATTTTGGCGTGAATTGGGGCAACAGTTATGCTTTTGCGGCGAACACTCAAATTGTCGAGGCTGCCAACAAGAACTCGTTGGCGGTGATCAAGGGTCCCGATTCGAACATGATGACTTTCGCTTTAGACGGGATAAACGCGACAGGTGTTCAGGCGTTTCCGCACCCGGTGTTTCTTGGCAGAAATCCTTCTGAGCGGGTGCCGTTTATTACAACCTTTACGGGATCGGCGTTCACCCTTTTACCGGGCTCACAGGTAATGCCGCTGATGGGTCTTTATGAGGGCACCCTGTTGATGTATCCATTGAAATCACAAGAGCAGTCTCTCACAACCCCCCGGGGTCCCGGCGCGGGAACCTTGCAAGGAGGGGTGCTGCAGCTGGGTAAGGGGCGCGTGGCGCTTATGGGAGAGGCTTCGATGTTTTCGGCACAGATTGCTGATTACATTTCCCCAGGATTTAAGATGGGTATGAATAACACGGAATACGCCCCGTATAATGTGCAGTTTGCACTGAACCTCGTTCACTGGCTCACTGAGGTCGGGAATTAGAATTCAGAGTCAACTGTGGGCAGAGGTCTGATAGGTTGGGTCGGGAAATGCGGGCCTCGGTCCGCCTGATAAGTAGGAATAGGGAGGAGTGATGTCGGAGAAGAAAGAAACTTCAAGCCAAGAAAGCGCGAAAACTACGGTCGTCGAGCACATACATAGGTTGGATAAAACAACCAAGATCATGCTCGGACTCGCAGTCGGCGCAGTAGCTGTGGGCGTGCTGGGCGCAGCGCTTGTCCCCTTAAAGCTCAAAGTGGCGCTGCCAAAGGTGGGAATTAAGCTTTTTGGCGGATCTGCGGTCTAAGTACCGTCGTAATTTACCGCGTATTCTGGATTGCCAGATCGATCGCCTCAGGCGGCTATCGAGGATTCACTCCATGCCGCCTCACAGATGGGCTTGGCCTGACGCTTCAGTATCTGGATCGCTCTCTTATGAAGCATGCTCATCGACGGTGAGTATCCTCTGATGTAGGAGAGCATCACCGAGATCATTGGCTCTTCCTGAAAGAACTTCAGATTGAGGTTAAGTTGCTGGATATTTCGGCGAGCTCGCTCCCTTGATCGATTCCCCCCCTTCACCTCGAGCAAGATGTCGACGGTTGCAGGGTCGCCCGTAAGATCGACTTGGATATTAAGCGGCCCATAAATTTCTATCGGATAAAGTGTTTTGAAGCGTGCGCTCAGTCGGCCGTCCTCGACGGTACTGCCCAAATAACTCAGAAAAGCGGGCAAATCAGGGTCGAAAGCATTGAGCAGGCGGCTGGGGTTGCCTGCCAATATTTCTACTGCTGAGCGCTTGATGACACGAGGAATCTTAAATTTTTTATCGACGATGAGCCGTTGCTTCTTACTCACTGTGTAGGCCTAGGCAGCGTTTTCACGTAGGACGACGGCTGATCTACTACATCGCGCTGTAGGAGGGTCCTCCACCACCTTCCGGGGTCACCCAGGTGATATTCTGGCTTGGATCCTTAATGTCACAGGTTTTGCAGTGAATGCAATTTTGCGCGTTGATTTGGAATTTTTTCTCCTCAGTCTCCCCAACAATTTCATACACGCCAGCCGGGCAATAGCGTTGGGCGGGTTCGGCCCAAACCGGCAAATTGACCGCAAGGGGAATCGCAGCGTCTGCCAGGCGCAAGTGCACAGGTTGGTCTTCCTCGTGGTTGGTGTTAGTCAAGAAGACCGAACTATTCTTATCAAACGTAAGGACGCCATCGGGCCTGGGGTAGTCGATCGGTTTGGCTCTGCTCGCCTCCATCAGGCTCGCATGATCTAGGCTTCTGTCCTGAAGTGTGAAGGGCATCTTGCCTCGCAGCCAGTTCTGATCGATGTAATTAAACGCGCCCCCTACATATGGGCCGTACTTATGCAGCGCGGGGCCAAAATTGCGAGCTCCTTTGAGCTCGCTGTGGAGCCACGACCGCTGCATGTTGGATGCAAAGTGTGTGTGGTCTTTTCCGCCCAAGTCACCGTCCTGCAGTACCTCGAAAATCGTCTCTGCCGCGAGCATGCCTGATTTCATGGCCGTATGGGTGCCTTTGATCTTTGAAAAATTCAGGGTACCCGCATCACAGCCCACGATGAACCCTCCGGGGAAGGACATCCGCGGGAGCGAGTTGAACCCGCCCTTGGTGATCGCACGGGCGCCATACGAAAGACGCTCGCCGCCCTCGAGGGTTGGAGCAATCCGAGCATGAGTCTTGAACCGCTGCAACTCATCAAACGGACTGAGGTATGGGTTTTCATAATTGAGATCGACGATGAGACCCAATGCGACCTGACAATCCTCCAGGTGATACAAAAAGGCGCCGCCCGAGGCCTTGTTCTCGGATAAGGGCCACCCGGCCCCATGTACCACCAGACCGGGTTGGTGTTTTTCAGGTTGAACTCGCCACAGTTCTTTCAAGCCAATCCCATAATGCTGGGGAGAGGCTTCATGGCCCAACGCATAGGTCTCGATCAGCTGCTTTCCGAGATGCCCGCGGCAACCTTCAGCGAAGACCGTGTATTTCGCGTGCAGCTCCATGCCCGGCTCGAATGAGGCTTTCTTTTCGCCGTCTTTTCCCCGACCCATTTCACCAGTGGCGACGCCTTTTACGGCCCCGGTCTCGTTAAAAAGAATCTCACTCGCCGGGAAGCCCGGATAAATCTCAACGCCGAGTGCCTCGGCTTGTTCACCAAGCCAGCGAACAACATTGCCGAGGCTGACAATGTAGTTCCCGTCGTTGTGCATCGTGCGAGGGGCAAGCGCGTTCGGAATCTTTAACGCCTTCTTCTGGCTGGTAAAAAAGTAAATCTCATCTCGCGTAACCGGTGTATTGAGCGGTGCGCCTTGTTCTTTCCAGCCGGGGAAGAGCTCGTTCAGGGCGGTTGGCTCAATAACCGCGCCCGACAGAATATGATCGCCTACGGCTGCTGCCTTCTCCAGAACGACAATGCTGAGTTCGGTGTTGTTTTCCTGAGATAGCTGCATCAATCGGCATGCCGTAGACAGGCCAGCTGGCCCGGCACCGACGATAACGACGTCTACCTCCATTGACTCCCTTTCCACAATGTTCTCAGAATCACTCATAAATTTGGCTCTCTCGGACGTGCATGAAGCATGCATGGGCAGCGCGGATCGCGTGGAACGATCGGTGCTGACTATGGTGTTGATCTTCTGTGCATTAGCGCGTGGAGAGGATACCATTAGACCGTCTTTGTGGATGACACCCAGCACATCTTTGACCCTTAAAGTGGATGACAGAATATGACCCACAGTGTTTTGCCTTTCTCGGAGCCCGGAACCTTTTACAAGGGCAATCTACACACGCACTGCACGGCTTCAGACGGGCTGTTGGAAGCGGAGGAGGTCGTTCGCCGTTACCGCGAACGGGGATATGATTTTATTGCCCTGAGCGATCATTTTCTTGAGTGTTACGGTTATCCGGTAACAAATTCCACGAGCCTGCGGTCTGAAGAATTCACGACGTTGATTGCTGCCGAGCTTCATGCCGGTAAACTATTGAACGATGAGCTGTGGCATGTCCTGGCCGTGGGATTGCCGCTGGACTTTGAGTCCAAGGGGGACGCCGAGGGAATAGAGGCGCTGTCCCGCAGGGCCTTCGATGCGGGCGCCTACCTTGGAATTGTCCATCCGCAGTGGTACGGACTGCAGCCAGAGGATGCTCGCCTGCTCTCGTTCGCACACGCCGTTGAGGTTTACAACCACGGCTCTCATGTGGAAAACGAACGGGGAGACGGTTGGGCTTTGTGCGACATCCTTCTCGCCGAGGGTCATCGGCTGCACGGGTTTGCCACGGATGACGCGCACTTGCTGACACATGACGCCTTTGGGGGCTGGATCCATGTCAAAGCGCCTTCGCTAAGCCCTGATGATCTGCTGCAAAGCCTCAAAGAAGGGAAGTACTACTCCTCTCAGGGGCCTCTCATCGACGATATTAGGATTGAGGGCGACTATGTCACCGTTAATTGCTCGCCCGCGAGTACGGTGATGATTGCCGGCCGCGGGTCGCGGGCGGATAAAGTGTTCGGCGAGGAGATGACCCATGCTGCCTTGCCGCTCAAGCGCTTCCGAGATGCATATTTCCGCATTACGATCGTTGATGCCCACGGTCTGCGGGCATGGTCGAATCCAATTTGGTTAGTGTGAGTTTGGGGGGCAACGGATGAACCTTGAAAACGTCGCCGTGGTAGTGACCGGTGGCGCCTCGGGCATGGGCGCGGCTACGGCGAGCACGTTGTCTAATCGCGGAGCACGTGTGGCGCTCTTCGATCTCAATGGCGAGGCCGTCAAGGAAGTCGCTGCAAAGATCGGCGGCCTAGGGTTGGAGGTCGATGTTTCGGACGAGGCGTCGGTCCAACAGGCCCTGGATACCGTGGAAAGAGATCTCGGCATCCCGCGAGTGGTCGTGAGTTGCGCAGGCGTTGCGCCGGCGTCGCGCATCGTCGGGCGGGAAGCGCCCCATGCGCTTGAACTTTTTCAGCGAGTCATCAATGTCAACCTTGTGGGCACGTTCAATGTGTTGCGCTTGGCAGCCGCAAAGATGACAGCACTCGAGCCGACGTCCAAGTCCGGGCAGCGCGGCGTCATTATCAACACAGCTTCGGTCGCAGCGTTTGAGGGACAAATTGGACAGGCGGCGTATGCCTCTTCGAAAGGAGGGGTGGTCGCGCTCACGCTTCCGGCGGCGCGTGAGTTAGCGCGTTTTGGGATACGCGTTATGACTATCGCGCCCGGCCTTATTGGCACGCCCATGCTGCTGAATATGCCCGATGACGTACAAGCGAGCCTTGCTACGCAGGTGCCTTTTCCGCAGCGGTTTGGCGAGCCCGAGGAATTCGCAGAGCTGGTTTCACACATCATTGATAATGAAATGTTGAATGGTGATGTGATTCGTCTTGATGGGGCGATTCGTTTAGCACCGAAGTAATTTTGAGGGAGCGGCTTTCATGACCACAGGTATCGGGGGGTCCACGGCAGAGCAAGAGTTGGCATCTCTTGAGGCACCGGGTGGATTTACAAGGATCACAATCGAAGAGCGCCAAAGACGGATTGCGCGCGCTCAGCAGCTCATGATCGATCAAGGCATTGATGTGCTTTATCTGGATGCCTCCAGCAGCCTTTTTTATTTCACCGGACTGCGACTCTGGGCGTCCGAAAGATTGCACGGGGCTGTGCTGCCCGCCCGCGGCGAGCTTATCTATATCACCCCCGGCTTTGAAGAAGAAAAAACTCGAGCCATGCTGCTTTTTGGCGATGACGTTCGGACGTGGGAGGAGCACGAGGATCCGACAGAACTTGTTGCGGCCTGCGTGCGCCAATTCAGACAGGCGCAGCCTGTCGTCGCCGTAGATCCGGCTACCCCATTTTTTGTATTTGACGGATTGCGCCGCGCCATGCCTCAGGCCGATTTCAAAAACGGCGCGTGTGTCACAGCGGCGTGCCGTATGCATAAGTCAAAGAATGAAATTGCCTTACTGCAATACGCTATGAACTTGACGCTGAGGATTCAGCGGAGCGCAGCCCGGATTCTGGATGTGGGAATGAGTACGCGGGACGTTCAGGATTTCCTGATTCAGGCGCATCTCAAGATGGGAACCGATACGCCGCCTCCCTTTAGGATTGTTTTGTTCGGTGAGCCCACGGCCTATCCGCACGGCGTCCCTTATCCGCAAGAACTGAAAGAAGGAGATATGGTCCTTATCGATGTCGGCGCGCCGATCGACGGCTATTACTCGGACATCACGCGAAGTTATGTGTTTGGAGAGCCTACCCGGCGCCAACGCGAGGTTTGGGCCCTTGAGAAAGCCGCGCAATCGGCGGCTTTCGATGCGGCGCAGCTAGGTCAACCGGCTGAATCGGTGGATGCTGCGGCCCGGGGCGTGATCGAGGCCGCAGGTTTTGGGCCGGGTTACAAAGTGCCGGGGCTTGCTCACCGGACCGGACATGGGATTGGTCTCGACGTTCACGAGGAGACCTATATCGTCCCGGGCAACAAGACGCCGCTTGCGACCGGTATGTGTTTTTCGAATGAACCGATGATCTGCATCTACGGGGAGTTTGGGGTGCGCCTGGAAGATCACGTATTCATGACTGAGACAGGCCCTCAGTGGTTTACTTCACCGTCGCCCTCGATTGATCAGCCCTTCGCATCGAGCGATATCTGATTGTTAAATATCGCTCGCCGCTGCTATAGCGGTTTCTCGATCAATTCAAAGGTAACGCCATCGGCGTCCCGCAGATATACGATGCGCGCCCCCGCATTGGGTCCCTGATCGACCGTTATGACGTCGCCCTCGGGGAAAACATTAAACGCCTTCGCCTGATGAATTAGTTCGTCAAGACCACGAACGTCATAAGCGATATGGCAAAAGCCAAGATCGCAGGCGCGGGGTCGCATGGTTTGCCGGCTCGCGGGCCCGGTAAATTCGATGAGCTCGATGCTGTGACCGGGACCGCGAACGTAGGCGATCATGACCTCCGCGCCCTCAACACCCGTGATGCGTTGGATGACCTCAGGGGCACGGGGTGCTTTCGAGGTGACCTCGAAACCGAGGACCTGCTGAAAGAACGCCAGGCTGCGATCCAGATTGGAGACCGTAAAGCTGGTGTGGTTCGTTGAAAGAATCTGGGCCATAAGGAGCGGTGCGTGTCTATTGAGCTCGAGCGACCTTACGAAGCTTAAACTTTTGAATCTTGCCGGTCGACGTTTTAGGCAGCGGCCCGAAAACGATCGTTTTGGGGGCCTTGAAATGTGCCAGATGGTCGCGACTGAAAGCAATTAATTCCTCAGCGGAGACGCTCGCACCCTCCTTTAGGGCAACAAACGCGCAGGGTGTTTCTCCCCAGTGCGCATCGGGTTTCGCAACGATGGCGACCTCGAGCACAGCGGGGTGTCTGTAAAGCACATCCTCAATCTCGATGGACGATATGTTTTCGCCGCCCGAGATGATGATGTCTTTTGATCGATCCTTGAGCTGGATGTATCCATCGTCGTGCATGACGCCGAGATCACCGGAATGAAACCAGCCGCCGGCGAACGCCTCGGCGGTGGCATCTTCATTTTTCAGGTAACCCTTCATCACAATGTTTCCCTTGAACATTGCCTCCCCAATGGTCTCAGCATCGGCAGGCACACCGTTCAACTGTGTCGGGTCCAAGATCTGAACGTCCTCCAGCATAGGATAGGGGACCCCTTGGCGAGACTTAATGCGCGCTTGTTCATCCTCGCTCAGAGAATCCCACTGCGGCTGCCAGGCAGAGATAACCGCTGGGCCATAAGTCTCGGTCAGGCCATAGACATGGGTCATCTTGAAGCCGTTTTTCTCCATCGCGCTTAAAACGCTCGGGGGCGGAGGGGCTGCGGCAGTCATGACGTGAACCCTATGGCCAAACGATCTACGCTCAGAATCTTTTGCATGTACCAGGAGATTCAGGACGATCGGAGCGCCGCAAAAATGCGTGACGCCATGCTCAGCGATGGCGGAGAAGATTCCCTGCGCGGAAACGGATCGAAGGCACACGCTGGTGCCGCCGAGCGCAGCGAGTGACCACGGGAAACACCAGCCGTTGCAGTGAAACATCGGGAGAGTCCACAGGTACGTGGGATGATTAGGCATCTGCCAAGCGATGATATTGCTCATCGCATTGAGATAAGCGCCGCGGTGGTGATAGACGACGCCCTTGGGATTGCCTGTTGTACCCGAAGTGTAGTTCAACGCGATCGCGTCCCATTCGTCAGGCGGTAGCTCGATAGGATGGTGGGGGTCGCCTTCGGCGATAAAGGCTTCATATTCGATTGCGCCGATGCAATCGCCACCCGGTCCCTCGGGGTCTGCTACGTCGATGACTAAAATGTTCCGATTGAGTAATTCCAGCGTTTCCCGTATGACTGGGCTGAATTCCGTGTCGGTGATAAGAACTTTTGCCTCGCCATGGTTGAGGATGAAGGCGAGGGTCGTGGGATCGAGCCGAATGTTCAGGGCATTCAGCACCGCGCCGGTCATCGGTACGCCAAAGTGAGCTTCGAATATTGCGGGGGTATTGGGCGCCATGACCGCTACCGTATCTCCGCGCGCGACGCCGCGGCGGGCGAGGGCGCTAGCCAGTTGACGACACCGTCGAGCTGTCTCACGCCATGAGTAGCGCTGCTGGCCATGAATCACGGCGGGCAAGTCCGGATAAACACGTTCAACCCGACGGAGCAGGCTGAGAGGGCTGAGTGGCGCGAAGTTGGCGGGGTTGCGCGCCAGTCCCTGGTCAAAAATGGAGCTCATGGGAGGTTTTGTCTAGGAAAACGGGCCGCCGATCATACCCGATCGAGTCGCGACCTACGAACCAACCGGTTGTTTTTCATCGGTTTTGATTCTAAAATGCTGCACTGCAACAAATCTCTGAGACCTATTGTGAGCGATAACCCATATTCAAGCGCTACCCCTGATCCTGCCGAACTCACAGAAACCATGACCCGGGTTATAGCCCGCAGTCAGAAGATCGCTGCGGATTTCATGACCAGTCAGGCAGGGCATTTTGCCGGTAGTTTTGATCCCGTAAAACTCGGTGAGCAGTTCCTTCAAAGCATGACACAGATGCGCTTTGATCCGGAAGCGTTAATGAAGGCTCAGATCGACTTCTGGCAGGGCTCAGTCAATCTTTGGCAGCAGGCGATGCTGGGTACCGTGGAGGGAAAAAAAGAGAACGTCATAGAGCCTGAAAAAGGAGACTATCGTTTTCGCAGCGACAGCTGGAGTGACGGCCATGTGTTCGACTTCATAAAACAGTCATATCTTTTGGCTTCTCGATATGTGATGGCGGCGACGGCATCTACACAAGGCATCGACGAAAAGAAGAAAGAACAGATTAACTTCTATACGAAGCAGTTTGTTGACGCGATGGCGCCTACCAATTTCGCTCTCACCAATCCAGACGTCTTGAAAAAGACCATGGAGAGTAAGGGTGAGAACCTGGTAAAGGGCTTCCAGAATATTCTGGATGATCTGGAGCGTGGCGAGGGCCGACTTAAAACCCGAATGGTGGATACCGCGGCATTCACCCTGGGCGAGAATATAGCGGTCAGCCCAGGAAAGGTGGTCTTTGAAAATGACTTAATTCAATTGATCCAGTATGAGCCGACGACCGCAAGCGTCAGCCGTACTCCGTTGCTCATCATTCCGCCCTGGATCAACAAGTATTACATCCTCGATCTGCAACCCAAGAATTCGTTTATTCGTTGGCTGGTCGACCAGGGACATACCGTGTTCGTCATCTCCTGGGTGAATCCCGGTAAAGAGTTAGCCGATAAAGGCTTTGAGGATTATCTGCTGGAAGGTCCAATGGCCGCACTGGATGCGATGGAGGCTATAACCGGGGCGTCTGAGTCAAACATGATTGGGTACTGTCTGGGTGGAACGCTACTGTCCGCTACCTTGGCCTATCTCGAGGCGACCAAGCAACAGAAACGCGTGGCCAGCGCTACCTTCCTGACCACCATGATCGACTTCGCTCATCCTGGAGACCTGGGGGTCTTCATCGACGCAGATCAGATAGAAAGCCTTGAGAAAAAAATGGAGCAGGACGGATATCTTGATGGCGGCGATATGGCCACCACGTTCAATATGCTGCGCTCAAATGATCTGATCTGGTCTTTTGTGATCAACAACTACCTGATGGGTGACGAGCCGCTGGCATTTGACCTCCTGTATTGGAACTCAGACTCGACGCGCATGCCAGCACGAATGCATAGCGAATACCTGCGCACGATGTATCTTGAGAACCGTTTCAAGGATTGCGGGGGGATGACTCTCGCCGGTGTACCCATTGACGTATCGTCAATAAAAACACCGACGTATTTTCTTTCCACCTATGAGGATCATATTGCGCCTTGGCGATCCACTTTCGAGGGAGCCACGCTCTTTAAGGGGCCAGTCAGGTTCGTGTTGTCCGGATCTGGCCACATCGCCGGGGTCGTCAATCCGCCTTCTGCCAACAAATACGGACATTGGATTAGTCGGGAAAGACCTAAAGGTGATGCTGACGAGTGGCTTCAAAAGGCATCCAAAAAGGATGGCTCGTGGTGGCCGGATTGGCAGAACTGGGTGTCCAAGTTCTCGGGGACTACGATGAAGGCCAGAAAACCCGGCGTCAAAAAAGCCTATCCCGTTATTGAGGCGGCGCCTGGACGTTACGCGAGCAAGCGGTTGGACGAAAGCGTCGAGGGAAGCGTCTAGAAAACGGTCGGGAAAGATCAGCTCAACGGCGACGCCAGAACACGCGGGTACCGTGACCTCGCCATTTAGGATCGTCGAAGGCTTCACCTTCCCAACCGGTGCCGGGTAGCGAGGCAATTACCTGATCATTGGTCCAATTGAACGAACGAGAGAAGAGACTCTCGGCGCCGTAGTTGTCCATGACGACCACTTCGAGCTGCTCGCCGGCGCGACTCGAAAGAATGTCCTGTAATTCGTCGCGATCGTAACCATCGTCCGGGTCGACAGATAGCACGGTACACCCCCCAAGCCGATGGGCAATCCCCAGCACTGCCGCGGGATCGGGCTCAGCGATAATGTGAGCGTTTTGAATTCCGCGCCGTTTCGTCTCGGCAACCACAGAGTCCGCCCAATCGACCGCCGGCTCGATGCCAATCACCGACTGCGCCCGCCGAGCAAAAAATAACGTGGACCCTCCGGTCCCCACTTCAATGACATGATCGGATGGCAGTAAGAGGTGGTCTAGTTTTTTTACCGCCCCGGGCGTCATCCACGGCACTTCGTATTCCATTGCGAATCCGCCGCTCACGTAATTTTCTGGGATGGTAACGGGCATCGTTCGTGAACCGCTCAAGTCTTATAGGGATCAGCCGCATCCCGCAGCCCATCGCCAAAAAAGTTGAAGGCGAGAATAATTATGATCACGGGTAAAACCGGCAGCATCAGCCAAGGATACAGTGCCACCACGTTAATATTCTGTGCCTCATTTAGAAGGACGCCCCAGCTGGTAATCGGGGGCCGAAGACCGAGCCCGAGGAAGCTCAATGCGGTTTCGCCCAGGATCATACCGGGGATTGACAAAGACGCGGAGGCAATCAAGTGGCTCATAAAACCCGGCAGGAGATGACGACCAATGATTCGCCGCGGTTTCGCCCCGAGTAATTGTGCGGCGGTACAGTAGTCTTCCTCGCGAAGCGCCATCAGCTTTGAGCGTACAGCACGCGCCAGCCCCGTCCAGTCCAGAAGGGCAAGGATGACCGTGATCCCGAGAAAGATAAGCAAGGGGCTCCAGGTCACCGGGAGAACAGCCGAAAGAGCCATCCATAGCGGAATTTCAGGAAACGACCGCAATATTTCTATGATGCGTTGTACCAACGCATCGATCCAGCCCCCGAAGTAGCCCGCCAGACCGCCGATCACGATACCCAGAACAAAACTGACCGCTATACCGACCAGGCCAATGGTCAACGAAATCCTGGAGCCATAAATGATACGAGACAGCAGATCGCGTCCCAGCCGATCAGTACCCCACAGGAAAAGCGCGCCTTCTTTTTTGCGAGATACAAGGGTCTTACTTTTTGGATCGAAACGAAATGTGTCATCGGCCGCACAAAAGAGGTGAAACCGTGACGTAAAAAGACCCCAGAATTCATACGATTCCCCCGAGCAAAAAAAGCGAATCGGCTGAATGTTGTCCCGATTCTCGCTGAATTCCCGCTTCAGGGTTTTCATGTTCAATTTGAAGTTGTATCCATACACGAACGGCCCAATGAACTTCCCATCGTGAATGAAATGCACAGCCTGTGGAGGCGCATGGATAAATCGTGTGCGTGTATGGAGGTCATACGGGGCCACCACTTCGGCAAAAGCAGCGACGAGATAGAAAAACAGCAGGATCGCCCCGGAGAAAAGTGCCAGCTTGTGGCGACGAAGTTTCCACCACATTAACCGCCACTGCGAGGCAAGATAGAGCGTCTCTTGGCTTGCGGAGAGTTTTTCGACCGACTGCGGATCAAAGGGCTCCGTTGAGACGAAATGATCTGAGCGATTTGCGGTCATCGTGAGGGCGCCCCTTGCAGTCGGATGCGCGGGTCGAGCAACGCCAGCAGTAGATCAGAAACCAGCATCCCGATCACGGTCAAGATTGCGAGAAACATGAGAAATGAACCCGCGAGGTACATATCTTGGCTCTGCAGGGAAGCAATCAGCAAAGGACCCGTAGTCGGCAAGGACAGTACCACGGCGGTGACTTCAGCGCCTGAAATAATGCTGGGTAATAAATTGCCAATATCGGCAACGAAAAAGTTCATGGCCATTCGCAGGGGATACTTGCGCAAAAGTTTTCCCGGGGGCAGGCCTTTGGCTTTACCCGTCGTCACGTATTGTTTTTCGAGTTCGTCGAGTAGGTTTGCGCGCAGGCGACGGATCATCGCCGCTGTGCCGGAGGTTCCTATGACAACAACGGGAATCCAAAGATGCTCGAGAACGGAGAACAGCTTGGCTCGGCTCCAGGGCTGATCAATAAATTCGGGATCCATCAACCCGCCGATGGATGTCCCAAAATACACGTTCGCGAGATAAAGCATGACCAGCGCAAGCAAAAAGTTTGGGGTCGCAAGTCCGATGAAGCCGATGAAGGTCAGCCCGTAATCGCCCCAGCTGTACTGATGGGTTGCCGAATAGATACCAATAGGAAAGGCAATTAACCAGGTAAAGATGATCGTCACCACGGAAATAAGGATGGTCAGAAACATCCGATCACCAATGACATCACGCACCGGCAGGTCATATTCAAAGGAGTAGCCAAAGTCGCCTCGGACGAATCCGCTTGCCCAGTTAAGGTACTGCTGCCACATCGGCTGATCGAGTCCGTACTGCTCCCGCAGAAACGCAATCTTCTTCTGATCAATGTTCTCGCCTTGCGCCTGCATGGTGGCAATATGACTTTCAAGGTAATCGCCCGGCGGTAACTGGATGATGACGAACACGATCACGCTAATCGCAATAAGCGTGGGGATCATGGTTAATAAACGGCGGACGACGTACTGAAGCATGTAACTGATCTGCTATCAGGGGGCGAGCCAGAATGTATCCGGTCGATACATGCCAAAGTAGGCCCCGGGGGCCCAGGCATAAACGCCTTCCTCCGGTACGTTCCTAAGATGCGAGTGAATGACAATCGGTTGCGGCACGGCATTAACCGTGCCGATGCTGAAAACTTGCTCGGAATGCAGCTCTAGCATCTGATGCCAAATCTTCGCTCGGGCGTTCTTGTCGGGCGCGGCGCGCCATGCTTCAAGCAGTTCTCCGAGTTGTGCCGCTTCCGGGAGGTCGGGTGCGGTTCCCGTCAAACCTGCGGTTTCGAAGAACTGACCCCAAACGGGCCATTGCGGTTGGGTCTGGTTCGTCGGGGCAAGCTCCGTTGGGGGACTGTCCGCGGTGGGCAAGCCGTTGTCCAGCCCGGTCCAGATCGACATGAGTGCTTCCCCGGAATAAAGCCGCTCCCGAAATATCTCCCTTTGAGACGGCTTGGTAAAGATCTTGATGCCAAGCTTGAGCCATGTGTCGTGAATGAGCTCCATCAGATCGGTCTGTTCAGTGCTCTCTCCAGCCGAGTGGATAACGATCTCCATAGGTCGTCCGTCTGGCAGCAATCGGAGATTTTCTTTGTTGCGCTCGATAAGTCCAAGCTCATCTAGAAGCGCGTTGGCCTGATTTAAATCGAATTCCGTCCATGCCCGCGCATACTCCTCTCGATAAAGAGGGCTTTGCCGCAGGACAGTATTCGCGCTGGGACTGACCAAACCAAAGTAAATCACCTGATTGATCTCTTCGCGATCAATAGCGAGGGAGAGCGCTCGGCGAAATCGCACGTCCTGCATGATCGCGCGCCAGGTGTCATCAGTCGCATTCAGGTTCGGGTAAATTGCCATCTGCGAGCCGATTCCCATCTCCCAGAGTCGAACCATGAAGCCGTTCCTTTCGCCTCCCTCCATCAAAAAAGGGTAGTTATCCAGACGGAGATACCGCGCCTGAAGACCGGATTCGCCAGCGCCCGCTTTTGCTGGAATGAGGCCGGAGCTCGCGATATTCATGATGACTCGATCCAGATAAGGCAATTGCTGTCCGCGCGAATCCACTCGATGGAAATACGGATTTCGCTCGAAAATAAAACGCTCTGACGGCGCCGGAGTGACACAGACCCACGGCTGCAGCGTCGGTAAATCTGGGTTGTCAAATTTGTACTGGTGACCAAACCGGGTGTGCAGGCCGGCCCAATTGCGAACGCCGGCATCATCAACCATGGCTTCGAGCTTTTCTGGATCGACATATTTCGCATGGAACTGCTTTAAGTAGTGTCCAGGCGCATAGATATACAGCGGCCGTGCCCCGGCAATGGCGGGCAAGAACAAGGGATTGGGCGACGTCCATTCATATCGGACGGTATGCCGATCGATCACCTCAAAACGGGGCGGCTGTCCGTTAACCAGCAGCGCTTCGGATAGGCCAAAAGGCGAGAGATCCTCGTTATTGGCGATGTCTTCCCAATAGTATCGAAAGTCTTCGCTGGTAAAGGGTTGACCGTCCGACCACCGATGGTTTTCGCGGAGGTGAAAAGTAAAGCGGCGATCGTCGTCGACATCGACCCGCTCAACAAGATCGGGTTGAAGCTCAAGCTCTGGAGTAAAGCCAACCAAACGAGCGTATCCGTAAACCGTCATCATGCGCGTATCTTTACTGCTCGCCATGAGTATCTCGATATCACCGCCTTGTGCGCCTGTGGATCGACCCGTCGCCTCCATGTCGGTGACCATCGGGTTGCTCGGCAGTCTTTGAGCCTCGGCGGCCAACGCGCCGCTTTGAACCCGCTCTTGAAGGAGTGGCGCTTCCGCTTGGACAGCGGCAGTGATCAAAAACCCAAGCAAGGGTATCCACTTGAATCGGGGTGAACGCATCAGATTCTTTCTCCGGTCAGAAGTTCACGGTTGGCTCTCACATGATGTCCGTCTCCAAGATCCAGCCAATGGTCAGCATCGTCCTTTGCTAACTGAAAC
>Ga0255751_10000286_pt1 | contig 46862 bp, 45 predicted proteins | sample 071ome_20_FD_179951 | JGI IMG/M metagenome (GOLD analysis project Ga0255751, IMG submission 179951) | Coastal salt marsh microbial communities from the Groves Creek Marsh, Skidaway Island, Georgia - 071412BT metaG (version 2) | ecosystem: Environmental > Aquatic > Marine > Intertidal zone >... | reverse complement strand
TCCAACACAAGGATCAATAGCAAATTATAACGATGGCGTTACAAATAACGGTATTGAAGTTGGCACAGTAACATTTACTGTACCTAATAATAGTCCAGATGTGTTATACTATCAAAGTTCAAATAATATTGATAGAGTTGGTATGTTTAGAATTTCATCTATAGATGAAAATACTAAAATTAATGTTGAAACAGATGTAATAGGAAAAGTAAATTACACAAGCTCTAATGGTATAAAATTTACAAATGGTTTAAAGGTTAATTTTACAGGACAGGTAACTCCAGAAAAATATTCAGAAGGAGATTGGTTAGTTGACGGCGTAGGCGAATCAATTAAGTTGGTAAGTTTTCAAGAACTCGATCTACCACCTGTAAAAAATGACGATGTTGATGTTTTATTTGACGATGGCGGCTGGGATGAATTACCCTTTGATGATGCTGTAAGTTTCCCTTCAAACAAAGACTATATTACAATTAATAGATCAAGTCAAGATAAAAATCCATGGAGTCGTTATAATAAATGGTTCCATAAAGATGTTATTAATTACAGTGCTGAAATTAACAAAGTAGCACCAAGAACATCAGAAACAAATAGAGCAAAACGACCTATTATTGAGTTTAATTCAAATATACAACTTATTAATCATTGTGCGTTAGCTAAAGAAAGTGTTGATTTTATTGATGATTTTACTACCGATGTTTTTTCATCTATTGAAGGAACAGCAGGTTATAATATCGATAACGTAGATGTTTTTGACGGAGCAAGAATTATTTTTACTGCCGATAATGATCCGCTAGTAAAAAATAAAATTTTTGTTGTTAAAAAAATTGTCATACAAGCAAACAATACTGCTGATAATACACAAATAGCACTAGTTGAAGCCGATGACACAGAAACAAACCCAGGCGAAGGTGTAATTATTAGATTTGGAAAAAATAATGCCGGATTAATGTATCACTATGATGGCGAGAATTGGATCAAAAGCCAAACTAAAAATTCAGTAAACCAATCACCTAAGTTTGATGTATTTGATGATGACGGAGTAAGTTTTTCAAACACCGACAAATATGAAACTTCATCTTTTGAAGGTAGTAGTTTAGTATCATATAAAGTTGGAACAGGCCCGGTTGATAGTGAACTTGGTTTTTCTATATCTTATCAAAACTTAAACAACAGTGGTGATATTGAATTTCAATCTAATTGGGACTACGATTCGTTTACATATCAAGTTAATGCTGAAAACAAATCGAAAAAAATTAATTCTGGATATATTAAAACAACACAAACTTTAGATAATTTTAGTTTTCATAACTTGTACATTGCTAGTGATCCTGTATTTGATCAAGGAATAGTACAAGCGTTTACACTCGAACAAGATTCGAATGAAGTTACATTCTCAAATGTTGATTGGTCAAAATCGAATAATCCAAAATTATATTTTTACAAAAATGGAGAATTTATTAGAGACACATTTACTGTAGTTTCTACAATCGAAGGCAAGAGAACATTTAGTTTTGATACTATAGATTTTTCAGCAGGGGATACTGTAACTCTTAAAGTATTTTCGGATGATGAACCTAATTTAGGATTTTATGAATTTCCTAAAAATCTAGAAAGAAATCCCTTAAATCAAGAACTTAATTCTTTTACACTAGGACAAGCAACTGATCATTTAAGATCAATGGTCGATTACACTGATGAGTTTTCAGGGAAGTTTCCAGGTGAAAGCAATCTTAGAGATCTAGCAGGTTATCAACATAGAGGACAGCGATTCTTAAAATATATTTCTGTTGCGGCAACTTCGTTACCGTTATTGTGTGATAAAAATATTAATATTGTTAAGTCATTAAGATATGCAGCAAGAGAATATGAAAATTATAAAAGTAATATCTTAAAATTATCAATAACATTGCCATTTGACGGAGAGAATGTAGTTTCTTTCTTAGATACAATAATTTCTAAAATTAGCGGAGTAAAGCCTGAAACTAATCCATATTCTAATAGTGATATGATTGGTAGCGGAGCAAATAAAACGACAAAGTATACTGTCGAAGATACTGGAATTAAAACATTTTCTCTAACTGAAAAGTTTGATTTAGAAACAGCGTCGACTAAAGCAGTATACCTTTATATAGATAATGTACAATTAGTACACGGTGTAGATTATGTTTTTGACAGCGAGTTTAGTTTTGTTAGAATTACTAGAGATTTAAATGAAGGCGAACTGTTAGAAATTAAAGAATTTTATTCAACGTCATTTACATTTATTCCTGAAACACCAACAAGTTTAGGATTAACAAAATCTTGGGTTCCAAGAATTTTTGTTGACAATACGTTTGCTAAACCTCAAAAATTAATCAGAGGACACGATGGTAGTTTAACTGTTGCTTATGATGATTTTAGAGATGAGTTAGTACTAGAGTTTGAAAAAAGAATTTATAATAATATTAAACAAAAATATAATCCTGAAATTTTAGATATTGACAGTTTATTTGGCGGATACGAAAACACAGGAACATTTACTAAAAAGCAAGTAGATGATATCTTAGAGCTAGAGTTTTTGAGATGGCCTCTAGTAAAAAATATTGATATCTATGAAAATGCTTATCATGATCCTGAAAATCAATTTACTTGGACATATAATCAAAATTTAGATATTTTAAGAGAACAAAAAATGCCCGCACACTGGAGAGGCATTTATCAATATCTTTATGATACCCAAACTCCTCATACCGCGCCTTGGGAGATGTTAGGTTTTACAGAAAAACCAAGTTGGTGGGAAGATGAGTATGGTCAAGCACCATATACTTCAAATAATTTATTATTGTGGGAAGATCTTAGAGACGGCATTATTAGACATGGCGAAAGAGCAGGAACCCATAAAAGATATATTCGTCCGAGATTATTAGAATTTTTGCCTGTTGATAAAGATGGTAATTTATTAACTCCTTTAGAATCAGACAGTATTATTGATTATTCAACTGATTATACAGCAGACTTTTCATTTGGAGATATATCTCCGGTTGAACATGCGTGGAGACGTAGCAGTGTTTATCCTTATGCTCAAATAATTGCGGCATGTTTGTTGAGACCTTTCGAAACTATTAGTTTAAACCTAGATAGAAATATTTTTAAGAAAAACAATGTAGGACAACTTGTTAGTAAAACTACAAATACTTTTTTAACAAATGATGATATTATCAGGGCTGTAAATTCTACTTCTAGATCAGATGGATTGGTTTGCTTTGTTGTAAACTATCTAAAATCAAACGCTAAAACAAAACAAGATATAATTGATTTGTACGAAAACTTAGACATTCAATTAAGCACAAGAATGAAAGGGTTTGTTGATAAAGCTCAACAGCAATATCTTTTAGATAGTAAAAATCCTCAAAGTACACAAACTGGTATTTTTGTTCCAACAGAAAACTATGAAATATTCTTTAATTCTAGTTCTCCTCAGTTTACAACAAGATACAGCGGTGTGTTAATTGAAAGAGTTGCTGGCGGCTATAAAGTAAGCGGTTACGATCAATTAAATTCGATTTTTAATTACTTTAGTTTCTTTGCTCAGCAAAATGATCCTGTATTAGATGTCGGCGGTGTAAGTGAAGGCTTTGTTGATTGGAGTGCTGAATCTTTTTATTCAAAAGGAACGTTAGTAAGAAATCAAAATCAATTTTTTAGAGCAATACAAGCACATACGTCTGGAGAAATATTTGAAGCTAATTTTTGGACAGCAATAGACAATGTTCCAATTACCGGCGGAGCAAGAGCAATCAAGAGAACAAAGTTCAATGAAGTCGATACTCTTACTTTAAATTATGATCATGTATTTGGAAATATACAAGAAGTTGTTGATTTCTTATTAGGTTATGGAGCTTTCCTTAATTCCCAAGGGATGGTTTTTGATCAATATAATGAAGAACTTGGTGTTGTACAAAATTGGGAAACATCAGTCAAAGAGTTTCTTTTCTGGACTACACATAACTGGGCAGTAGGAAGTATACTTTCAGTAAGTCCTGGAGCAACTTTATTGCGATTCCAAAATATTGGTTCTGTAGCAGACAACATTCTTGATAGTTTTTATGATTATAATATTTTAAAAGCTGACGGCACAAAAATAGATGCTACTGATATTGATGTATATAGAGGAATTAATGAATTACTAATTTCTCCGCAGGATAATACTCAAGGAATATATTTTGCTGAAATTAATTATATACAAAAAGAACACGTTACTATTTTTGATGACAAGACTGTTTTTAATGATGTTCTTTTTGATAAAGGACCTGGTTATAGACAAGAAAGAATTAAGAGCAAAGGATTTAGAACCGTCGATTGGGATGGTAACTATACTTCTCCAGGATTTATATTTGATAGAGTAAACATTAGCTCTTGGAAAAAATTTACAGATTACAAAATTGGTGACATTGTACAATTTAAAGAATTTTATTATGTAAGTAAAAAGTTTCAAAAGGGTACAGACACATTTGATAGATCATATTGGGATCTATTAGATAACCTTCCTGAGTCAGGTTTGGTTCCAAACTTTGATTATAGAATAAGTCAAATTGAAGATTATTACGAAACCAGCATTGAAGGAATAGATTCAAAGCAAAAAGAACTAGCAAGACATACAGTAGGTTTTCAACCTAGAGAATATCTACAGGAAATTGCTGAAGATACAGTATCACAATTTAAGTTGTATCAAGGCTTTAGTAGAGAAAAAGGCTCCAATAACGCAATTAAAAAAGTTTTTGATAAAGTCAGCGAAATTGACGATGATAAAATAGTGCTAGACGAAGAATGGGCATTTAGATTAGGTTCAATTGGCGGCACAGATCAAATTAACGAAGTTGAGTTTGATTTAAAAGTAAGTGACTTTAAATTAAATCCGCAACCAGTTTTATTAAATGGTAGCGAATTTAGTGTAGTCGATTTTCAAAACTATATTTTATTAAATGATAATGATTATCAATTAGCAAATACAAGTTTTAAATTCCCTACCAAAAGGTTTGAGGTTCCTGTTAATTCAGCAGGTTACATATTTTCAAGTGATGTACAGTTTATAAGAAATGAATTAACCGAACTTTTAGATAATACTGTTCCGTTTGATAATTTTAAACATGGTGACAACGTCTGGACAACATTTGAGCCAGGATCGTGGAATGTTTATAGATATGTTATTAGTAACGTTTCAATATATGATGTTGAAGCACCAGATGTTGATAGATTGGTTTTAAAATGTAATAGAGTACATGACTTTAAAGTAGGACAAATTGTTGGAATAACTGGGGTCCAGGGACTAAACGGATTTTTCCAAATTGCTGGCGTAACACTTACAGATATTATAATTGCTATTACAGGATTTAGAGAAGAACCAGAAGTTGACGAAAGCTCATTTTCTTTTATAAGTTATTTTGAAAGTGTACGAGTAGCATCTTACGAAGAACTAGTAAACAAAGGTTTTGCTAAACTACCAGTCGGTTCTAAAGTTTTTATTGATAAAAATGAAGATAACGGAAATTGGGAAGTAGTAGAAAGAAACAAACAATATAAAGTAACACAAATTTCAGAATACGGTATTGCTTTTCCAACCGGAACTGGTAGTGCTGTGTCGTTTGTTCCTGAATTAAATCAAACTATTGTAGGTAACCCCGGTGCGCCGGTCACCACTGGCGACGTCATTAGAGACTCAGCTGTAGTTGTTTATTCAGACGGAGAATCAGGTTTAATACCTTTACAAATTCTTACGCCAAAAAGCGGATTACAATCTGCTTACTTAGGTGCGTATGCTGAAGTACTTACAGCAAGTAAAGATGGGCGTTGGTTAGTTGTTGGATCACCAAAAGCAAGTTATATTCCAAGCAACTATCAAGAAAAATTTGATCCAGATGCTAACTACGAACCAGGTGATACTGTATTGTATGCTGGAAAATTATATGAAGCAAAAGTAAGAGTATTTGGTGATGGAAGTAGTATTGATCTTTCAAGCGAAGATTGGAAACCAGTTGAATTACCACAAGCAAACCCACTTGGAGGAGAATTATTTTTAGCAAATAAAGGATATTCTAGACAAGGTGGTGTTGACATTTATGAGTATTCAAACGGCCAATGGATATTACGAAATAGTTTAGTAAGTCCAAGACAAGCACATGGTGAAAATTTTGGCGCTTCTGTTTCAATAGGAAAACTAGAAGGTATTGAAGGAACCAGCGGCGATGTAACACTAACTGTAAATGAAATTGATGCTGTTGGTGGAATTATTTCTGTTAAGTCAGACGGAACAAGTGGTTTAAATGATGCTCTATTTGAAAATGTTAGCGGCATTGATGTTAGTAGTTCTGGTATTAATGCTACATTTGATATTACAAGATCAACAGGTATACCAACATATGATGTTAGTGTAAGAACTGGAGGATCAGGATACACTGTTGGAGATAGATTATACATTCAAGGAACTAGAGTAGGCGGGCAACCAGCATCAGGTACATCTAATAACGATATTGTAATTGTTGTTAAAGCCGTTGACGAAAATGGTTCAATTTTAGGTGCTGATACATTTAATAATATTACAGGAATTGTTAGTACTCCAGTATCTGAAACAGCATTGTTTACTGTTACTAAAAACAAAGATGTTTATAATGTAAGACTTAGACAGGACGGAGCAGTAAAAGTACAACCAGGTAATGGATATAAGCAAAGAAGTATTGTAAGATTCAATAATTTCTTCTATGCTTGTATCAAAGATACAAATATTGATAAAGGTGTATGGAATAGTACATCAACATATTATGAAGGTGATGTAGTTAAGTTTCCTGCTAATAGTTCTCAATATTGGAATGTATTAAAAACAGTAACAAATGTCACACCTGGCACAGATGCAACTGCTTATAGTTCTTACGAAACTATATTTCCTGATAGATCACCTGAGTTTTGGGAAAGAGTTTCTGGATTCCCATTTAATGTAAAATATATAGATGATACTAACGATCCTAATTTTGGAACAGGTAACTGGGTCGATTGGGACGAAAAAGACAACAGCGGAAATTTAATTACGTATACTACAGGAACTGTTATAGTAATCCCTGGAAATACAGTAGGCGGTTTATCACCTGAAAATGATATTACAATTAGAGTAAATCAAGTTACTGACGACGGACAAGTAGGACCTTTCCCAACTAAAAGAGAAGGTGAAATTCAATTCTTCTCTTATACAGGAACAGCGGCAATAGGTATTGAATTTACAGGAACTCCTGCTAGTGGATCAGGAACATTCTTAGACGTTAGTCCGGAAGATGTATCAAATCCAGGAACCGGCGCAATCTTTAACGTTGAAAGAAAAGATGGAGCATATAACACTACAATTAGTGTAGCAGGCTCTGGATACGTTATCGGAGACCAAATTAAAATACTTGGAACTAGTATTGGTGCTGTTGACGAAAGTTACTACATGGCAGTTTCTGCTCCAGGTAGCCGCGATGACAGAGGTAAAGTTTATCTTTACACATACAACGGATATAAATGGACATTGCTACAAGATACTTCTTTTGTAGGATTATTTGATATCAATAGAAGTTATGTTAGCGGAAGTATTGTTTGGTATGGTAGCGGTTATTATAAAGCAAATGAATTCTTTACAGCTGATGGAGTAACAACTCCAGATATTAGTGATTCCTGGGACGAAACAAATACTGTTAACAGAGATATTGTTCCTAATGTTTATGCTTATGTTGATGACGGATCGTCATTTGAACAAGGAACAGCTGACGAGCAAGTTGAAAATATTGATATTGGAGATAAGTTCGGATCCAGTATATCAATGACAGATGACGGAAACGTATTAGTATCTAGTGCTCCGTATGCTGATACATCTAATTTTGAAAGTTATAGAGGTGTATGGAGAGCAACTGAAACCTATGTCCAGGGCGATGTTGTAAGAAGAAATAACAAATACTATGAACTTGATAGTGATTCGAGTTTAACAAGCATTGATGATGCTCCTGAAGTAGATAATAAATGGGTTGTTGTACAAAATACAGGAATGCCAAGAACAGGCGTAGTATTTGTATACAAGAAAAATGCTAACAAAGTTTATGAATTTGTTCAACAAATTAACAAGAATGACGTTTCAAGTTTAAATCCTGGTGATGTGTTTGGATACAAAGTAACATTATCAGCGGACGGGAATACATTATTTGTTGGCGCTCCAAACGAAGACAAAAATGAAAGAGATCAAGGATCGGTTTTTGTATTCAACTGGAGTCAGAATAAATTTGTACTAAATCAAAAAATTCAATCAAACACAAATGACTTTGATGAAAGATTTGGATCGAATATAAGTGTTTCTCCTGATGGCAAAACTTTAGCAGTTTCAGCAGAAGGTGCTCAAACATTTGAAACAACTACATTTGATACTGATCAAACTAAGTTTGATAGAGAAATAACCGGCTTTGCTGATCCATTAGGAACAACAGGTAAGGTATTTGTGTTTAACGAATACGGTGGTAAGTGGGTTCTCGGTGAAATTTTTGAAGATGATTTAAGTTTTAATGAAGATTTTGGCCGTTCAATTGCTACAAGTAACAATACTATTATCGTAGGTTCTCCAAAATATCTATCAGCAGATCCAGCATTCAGCGAAGTAGTTATTGGTAGAATACAAAAGTACGAAAAACAAGAAGGTATTCAACCATGGACTGTTATTAGAAATCAAACTAATCAAGTTGATGTTTCTAAAATTAGAAATCTTGCGGCATATGAAAAAGAAACTTATACAAAAATTGCTGACATAGATGTTGTTGATTCTTATAAAGGAAAGATACTTGGTATTGTAGAACAAAATATTGATTTTAAAACACCATTTGATCCTGCTGTTTATACAGAATCTAATAATGAAGAATTAACAACTAAAGATGAATCACAACATTGGACAGATAAGCAGGTCGGAAAAATTTGGTGGGATACATCAAAAGTAAAATATCTTGTTTATGAACAATCTGATGTAGTATTTAGGAACGGAAATTGGAATAGTACAGCACAAGGTAGTTCAATTGATGTTTATCAATGGGTCGAATCAACACTAAGACCAAGTCAATATGCTAGTTTAACAAATTCAGATGATCCAACAATTACAGGAACTCCGTTACATCCAGACGATAGTGTTTTTAGTATAAAAGAAAAGGTTGATCCAATTAGCGGAAATATTTCAGAGACACGTTTTTATTTCTGGGTTAAGGATAAACAAGATATTGAAATTAATAGTCCTAAAACACTAGCCGCAAGTCAAGTTTCTGATTATATTTCGAATCCAGAAAATGCTGGTGTTCCTTTTGCTTACATTGTAGACAACGACAAACTTACAATAAGCAACCTCAAGAGCTTATTAGATTACGATGAATTTAGTGTTAACATACAGTTCTATAAAAATAGTCAAGACGTTAATCTAATTCATAACGAATATGTTCTTGCTACAGAAGAAAGTAAACAAGATCCAAATAATGATCTTGAAAGAAAGTGGATTGACAGTCTTGTAGGAAGTGATATTCTTGGAAATCAAATTCCTGATCCTAATTTATCAGACAAAAACAAATATGGTACAGCAAGTCGTCCGAGACAAACCATATTTGTTAATAGAAATAAAGCAGTTGAACAAACAATAGATTTTATTAACGAAGCATTATATACATTACCACTAGCAGATGAAATCGATTATGAATTCTTAAACATGATTGATAAAGAACCTAGTGAAGTTAAAAATCTTTACGATGTAAAAATTAATACAGAAGCTGAATTAAGATTCCAAACAACATCAACTATTAAAGATGCTAAACTTTCAGTAAATGTTATCAACGGTCATGTTAATACCATTGAAATTGATGATCCAGGCTTCGGATATAGAAGAGCTCCATTAATTACCATTACAGGTACAGGTGAAGGAGCCACAGCTGAAGCAACAATTGATAGTTTTGGTAGAATTACAAGTGTAACAGTTACTAATAACGGTAAGAAATATTTAACAGCGAATGCTATTGTTAGACCTTATAGTGTGCTAGTACAATCTGATAGTACTGTAGACGGCTTTTGGAGCATCTATGCTTGGAGTGTTAGAGAGCAACAATTCTCAAGAGTGGCTACACAAGAATTTGATACTACAAAATATTGGGAAACTATTGATTGGTGGTCAGAAGGCTTTTCGGAAGATAGTAGAATCAAAGAAACATTGCCTGGTTTATACGCAGAAAATGAAGTAACACTAGATGAAGGCGAATTATTAAGACTTGATGATTTTGGTTCAGGTGGTTGGGCAGTACTTCAACGTACTGATAAAGATCCAAAGATTAAAGGAAAATTTAATCTTGTTGGTAGAGAAAACGGAACCCTTAGAATTATTAATAAGTTTTACAATACCGAAACTGAATCTGTTGGTTATGACAAAACACAAACATATGACAGCAATAGATATGATACTAGTGCGGCTAAAGAGTTTAGAAACATTCTAAACGCTATGAAGTATAATGTGTTTATTGATGAGTTAGACGGTTATTGGAATAAATTGTTTTTTGTTAATATACATTATGTATTCAGTGAACAATTATATGTTGACTGGGCATTTAAGACAAGTTTCTTGAACGCTATTCATAATGTTGGTTACTTAAAACAAAAACTTAACTTCCGTAGCGATAATCTAGCGGCATATCAAGCATATATTGAAGAAGTAAAACCGTACAGAACTAAAATTAGAAACTTTACAAGTAGATATCAAAATATAGAAGATACAAATTCAAATGTATCAGATTTTGATCTACCTCCATATTACAATATTGATACTAATACTATTAACCCTGTAAAACTTGGTGATACTCAAATTGATTTGAAACCATGGAACGAATGGTTTAACAATTACAAATTTGAAGTAACAGATATTATACTTACAGATCAAGGTAGCACATATTCAAGTGTCCCTCAAGTTATTATTTCAGGCGGCGGCGGAACAGGCGCAAAAGCAAAAGCATATATTTCTAATAGAAAAGTTACTAAAATTGTTTTAACAGACTTTGGAAGTGGCTATACTAGTGTTCCTACTGTTGAAATTGTTGGCGGTGTTGGAACGCAAACACAGTTTAGTGCTAAAGCTGTTGCTAGAATAGGAAACAGCAAGGCAAGATTGTTCCATAATACAATTAAATTTGATAGATATAGTAAAACACCAACATTTAAATCATATAGTTCTAACGAAAGGTTTATTGAAACTGAAACATTTACAGGAACTGGTAGACTAACAACGTTTGATCTTAAATATCCTAGCACACTTGACAAGAGTGCTATCACAGTTTTTGTTGATTCACAACAACAGTTTGTTAGTGATTACAATATTACACTTTATACTAAAGTTATTAATGACATAACAGTATTAAAAGGAAGATTAACACTGTTAACAGCCGCACCAGACGGTTCAGTCATTACTATTAAGTATGAAAAGAATGATGAAATACTAGATAGTTTAAACAGAATTGACAAATACTATAAACCAACTGACGGAATGCTTGGTATTGATAAAACTATTCCAGATGATGGCAGTGAAATTACTACAGATTATTCACAGTTAGTTACTGGTATGGATTATGGCGGTGTAATTGTTCAAGGTGCTACATTTGATGTTGGCGCAGGATGGGACGCTTTACCGTGGTTTACAGAAGGTTGGGATACTGCTGAAAGCAACAGTAAAGATTTTTACATTGCCGCAGATGATAGTACCCATGAATTTGTATTACCTGAAGTTCCTGAGTCAGGAAAAATTTACAATATCTATATTAGACGTAAAGGTGAAACAAAAACAACAAGATTAGACGATCCAAATTACGGTACGTCAAACCAAACCAACGATGATGCTATTATGACATCGTTTGTTGGTGATGGAAGCACAAACGTAATTACAATTCCTATTCCGGATGAAGGAATTTATGTCAACGACGGAGACGTTTTAATTTTCCGTCCTGTTGAAAGTGACGGATCTCTTGATATACAATCAGCAAACTATCTAGATGCCGAAGTAAGCGGTGGAACACTTTTAGGTGCTACTCCTTATTCAACAGCAACAGGTATTTTGCCTGAAGAAATTGTTATTGACGGTGAGAAGTTTATTAGTCCGGAGCAAGTTCCAGCACCAGAAGAAAATGTTCCAGGACAGGTACTAGAAAGTTTAAGCATTAGAGTATTCCATACAGATAGATTTGGAGCACCGTCTGTACTTTCTAGAATTTATACTGCTGACGGTACAGAAACTGTTTATAAGATTGATCAACATATCCTTGAAAATTCTAACTTGCTAGTTTTTGTTAATAAAACAAAACAAGAAATTGATGTAGATTACACTATTGATTATAATAATAATCAAATTAGATTTATTACTGCTCCAAACAATACAGATATAATTGAAGTATTTTCACTAGGAGTAGGTGGCGTTGAGTTGCTTGATGTTAGAGAATATAACGGAGATGGACAAACACGTTACTTCTTAACAGGTGCTCCGTTTGAATCTACAGGAAAAGTGTTTGCTACCATTGATGGTGTAGCAACTAATGTTGGATTTGTTAATAGTAATGGTGTAGTTAACCAAACAGACAATACTCTTGTAGAATTTGGTAAACCACCTAAGACAAATTCATTAATTCAAATTGTTGTACTTTCGGAAGAAAGCGGCCAAGCAGAAAGTATTGTAAGAATAAACGAAGAAAGAATTACTTTAACACCGGGTACTAAAACATATCCAATCCAATTCTTTGAAACTTTAGGTTCTAGAGATGATTCAAATATTATTGTAGAATATAACGGCTCTCTACTAAGATCGGTTGATAGCACTTATTATGTATATCAGGATAATGATACTATTAATCTCAACGATGATCCTGTAATTGGATCGGGTACAATAGTTCCAACACAGATAAAGGTTTTCTTAAATGGTGAACCTCTACGTGACGCATTAGATTATAATTTTGATGGTGCTAATAATTCTATAACATTAATTGTTGATGCTAACAAAGGTGATATTGTACAAGTTGAAAACTTAAAAGATTCCAACTATGAAATAGTAAATGGAAATATTGTATTTTCGCCACTTTATGTAATTCAAGCAGGCGACTATATTGATGTAACATGGTTTACTAGATACACTGAAGTTGATATTGTAAGAGATGTTTATACTGGAAATCAAAACAGTTATAAATTACAAAGAAGTATTAATAATATTTCTAATGTTTGGGTTTATAAAAACGGTGTTAGACTAACACCAAATATTGATTTTTATGTAGGCGGCGCAAATAACGCAGTTTATCTAAAAAATAGCACTTTAGAAACTGATATTATTGAAACGTTAACATATAGTAATAAAATTTACAATAATCCTATTAGTTATGAAATTTCTAGAGATGTATTAAACAGAAACAGTTATCATAGATATCAATTGATAAATGTTGAACTTGCTGAAAATTTAAACTATTATGATACTGTTGTCAAGTTAACAGATGCTTCTAAGTTACCAGTTCCGGCAACAGGTCAACCTGGAATTGTAACAATAAATGGCGAAAAAATACAGTATCTAACTAAGTCAGGAAATGAATTACAGAATATTAGACGAGGTGTATATGGTACAAGTATTAGAACAGTACACGAAAAAGGCACAGTAGTTATTGATACAAGTTATACTGAACAAATTCCGTATAATGATGAACAGGATAAGGTTGATTTTGTATCGGATGGTTCAAGTTTACTAGTTGGACCTTTAGACTATGTTCCAGTTAAAGGTGCTGATTTTGATGTTACTAATACAAGTATCCCAGATGGGTACGGACGTTGTGATAATATTGAAGTGTTTGTTGGCGGACGTAGATTAAGGAAAGACGCATTTAAATTATATGATGCTACAAAAGCGGCATATAGTCCAGACGGCGATGTTCAGTACGATGCTGAATTTAGCGTAGATGGCATAAATGAATATGTAAGGCTTACTGATCCTGTAGATCCAGGAACACGCATTACAATAATTAGGAGAACAGGTAGAACTTGGCACGATAGAGGAGATACTACTGTATCTAATGGAGTTTCATTAAGTGAAGCAACATCAGCAGTAGCTAGATTCTTACAAAATAGTAGCACAGAATTACCTGAATAAATACAATGAGAGATAACAAACTCGAAGAGACGGATATGGCAGAAAACACACAAAATCAAACAGATAATAAGAAACCTGACGAACAAAGTGGGTTTCATATTGAAGGGCATATTAAGATTTTTGACCCTGAAACTAAAGAAGTTTACGTTGATAAACGTAATGCTATTCACTATGAAAACATCAGTGTAGCAATGGCACAAAGTTTATCAAACCAAGGAGTTGGTTGGATATCAGAAATGAGCTTTGGTAATGGAGGAACGGTTGTTGATCCAACAGGGCTTATTACATATCTCACACCAAATACAAACGGTACAGACAGTAGTTTGTACAATCAAACATATACTAAGGTTGTCGATCAAAATTCTGCCACTAATACAGACAACACTAGAAATAAAATGGAAGTCCGTCATGTAACTGGAGCAACATATAGTGATGTTGTTGTTAGTTGTTTGTTAGATTATGGTGAGCCAGAAGGCCAAGAAGCATTTGATAATTCAGTAGATATGGATGGTGAATATGTATTCGATGAACTTGGTTTAAAAGCATCAACAGGAAAGTTGTTAACACATGTTGTATTTCACCCTGTTCAAAAATCATTGAACAGATTGATACAAATTGATTACACAGTTAGAATACAGAGTCTAACTGGATTTACTGAGGTATAATAATGTCGTATAAAGTTTTTTTTACAGATGATACACTCCATCCAGAACCTTTAGAAGTATTTGATAATACATCAAATGTCGATACAAGTGTAACTATACCTGGCAGAAATCAAACAGGTTATGGTAAGATTATTGCTGAAAACTTTTTACATCTACTAGAAAATTTTGCTAGTGATGTAGCACCTAGTGATTCTCAAGCAGTAATTGGTCAGTTATGGTTTAATAGCCTAGAAAATAAACTTTTTGTATTTGATGGAATTAGTTGGAAAACTACTTCTAATATTAGAACAGGCGTTGATGAGCCGCAAGGCGCGGCAATTGGTGACTTATGGGTCAACACATCAACACAGCAATTATATCTATGGTCTGGTGTAACATGGGTACTTGTCGGTCCACAGTTTAGTGAAGGTACCAAGTCTGGACCGTTAGTAGAAAACTTATTTGATATTGATAACGTTTCAAGAACAGTTATTATATTTTACTCTCAAGATATTCCAGTTACTATTATTTCAAAAGACAGTTTTACACCTAAAGTTGTTATTCAAGGTTTCAATAGTATTGAAGCAGGTATTAATATTACAACAAGAACTGATATTTCTGAGGAAGCAGTAACACCAAAATTAATTGGAACGGCTTCAGCCGCAGATGGATTAGTTGTAGGAACAGATGTTATTCCGTCGACAAGTTTTATTAGAACAGATGTTATTGGTACAATTCAAAAACAACTTAATGTTAGAGACGATGCTGGATTATTTGTAGGTACTAACGGTAATATGAACTTGCGTGTACAAAACGCAAACGCTGTTGTTTATAATAGTACACCTGGAGCAAGTATTGATTTACAATCAAGTAGAACAGGATCTTTTGGTGTTCCGTCTACAGTACTAAGAGTTATTGAAACTAAAATAGGTATTAATAATCTTAATCCAAGTGAAACTTTAGACATAGTAGGTACTGTTAAATCTACAGGCGATCTTATTGTAACTTCAGAAACACAAAGTACAAATTTACAAAACGGTAGTATTAGAACAGAAGGTGGTCTTAGTGTTGGAAAGGACATCAATGTAGGTGGCGATCTAACAATGAATTCTGGAGCACTTGTTACTAAATCTATTAGACCATTAACAAGTTCAGAAACAATCGGCGAAGCAAATAACAAGTACAGTACAATTTATGCTAACAAAGTTATTGCTAACACAGTTGAAGGAACACTAAGCGGTGACATTGATGGTAACTCTAACTCAGCAACTTCATTAAAATCCGCAACAAATTTTAAACTAGAAGGTGATGTATCATCAAACGTTGTATCATTCAATGGTACAGGAAACCTAAACAAAACATTTCAAACAGAACTTACATCGGACATTATTTCAACTAAACCAAGTTCAGGTAGTGTTAGTTTAAATGATGAGATTTTATTTTACAGCAGAACAGCGGGATTAAGAAAAGCAACACGTGAAGTATTTTTAGGTGATGCTAGTGTTCCAATTGGATCAATATTTCCTTATGCTGGAGCAGAAACAGATGTTCCAGAGGGATATCTACTTTGTGATGGAACAGAATACGAACAGTATAGATTTAGAGATTTATACAGTGTAATTGGTGACACTTATAATGATGTTGCTAGTAAAGGAAGTTTACAGTCAACTATTGATAGTACAATTCAACCATCCTTTAGAGTTCCAGATTTAAGAGGACGTTTTCCACTAGGTAAACAAAATATGAATAGCGGAGCAAAAATTCCTCATCCAACTGGACAGTACGATGCTATTCAAGATTTAACAACAGCAAGAGTTGATCAAGCTGAAGCAAGTTTATTAGGTGCTTATAGCGGCGATGATGCTTATGTAATTGAACAGTTTAATATTCCAGATCACGATCACGATATGAAAGGTCGCACTGGTACTAATACAGTTAGTGGATCTCAATTCTATGCTATAAACGAAGTTTCAACAGCACCAAATGATTTTGCCCCAACAACACAAATTGGTGGTACTGGCGTATCAAATACAAGAATTAAATCAGGAACAGTTACTAACGGAGGCCAAAAAATGGCGTCTAGTGGTTTAGTTAGAATTGCTAACGAAAATAAACGAACACCTGGACAGGCAGATTCATTAGTAGGAAGACCATTTGGTGTAATGAACCCTTATATTACATTGAACTATATTATTAGAAGTGGACTTCCACTAGTATAACGGAGCAAAGTATAAATGGCATATACAATTAACAGAACAGACGGAACAGCAATAGCAACAGTATCCGACGGACAAATAGATCAAGCATCAACTGATATTACACTGGTTGGAAAAAACTTTAGTGGATATGGTGAATATATCAACGAAAACCTTGTTAAAATGCTTGAGAATTTTGCCGGTGATTCTCAGCCAAATGCTCCACTAACAGGTCAACTTTGGTTTGACGTAACAGAAAATAGAATTAAAGTTTATTCAGGAACTGAATGGAAAGCAGTTGGAACATCAGCACTAGCATCTGAAAGACCTTTAGATATTAGTTCAGGTGATTTTTGGTTTAATATTGTAAATAGACAATTATACTTTTTTGATGGAACAGCAGATTATCTAATTGGACCTGATTATAAAATTTCACAAGGTGTAAGCGGTGTTGTAGTAGAAGACATTGAAGATTCAAACGGAAATACAAGAACTATCTCTACAGTTTATGTTGGCGGAGATAGAGTTGGATTTTACAGTAAACAAGAATTTTCACCACGTATTGCTATTCCAAACTTTGATCAAAGTACAGTTAGAATTGGTTATAATCCAATTAAACAAACACATAAATTTTTAGGAATTGCTTCTAACGCAGAAGCACTAGGTGGTTTAAGTGCTGATATTTTTGCTAAGAAAAATCAGGCAAATGTATTTACTGAAACAGTTACAATACAAACTGCTGGTGGTTTAAGATTTGGAGAAGCAACTAATGGACAACTAGGTTCAGAAGGCGCTGGCGACTTATTTTTATTAAACACAACCAACAATCAAAAAATTACATTCCGAGGAAGAAAGAACGGAGGAAACGTAGAATTTATTAGTCTTACTCCTAATGATCAAACAGAAGCTGGAAAGAACACAGTTAAAATTAATGATGGAGTACCAAACAGTTTAGTTGAAATTGGCGGCGATTTAGTTGTACAAGGAGACTTTACTGTAGCAGGTAGTGTGTTAGAAATTCAATCACAGAATGTACAAGTTGAAGACAAACTTATTGAACTAGCAGTACCAAGTAGCGGATCACCAACTGATTTACTAGCAGACGGCGGCGGCATATCACTAAAGGGAAATACAGACCATACTATTATATGGAACAATGCCACTGACACTTGGAACTTCTCAGAAAATATCAATGTTCCATCTACAAAAGGTTACCAAATTAATGGCTCTAATGTTTTATATGATACAGGTGCTGGAGTTGAATTAGCCGCGGCAGTAACTAGTGCTCCGGGACTAACATCTTTTGGACCGCAAATTAATCTTAATGCTGATAACATTACTATTAATGATAATGTCATATCAAACAACGGTGTTACTGTGCCTTACTCCGACGGAGATCCTGCTAATCCAACAGATATAAAAATTGAACCTAGAGGAAATTTAGTATTGATAGGAACTTCACCTAAAATTACAGGTGTAACAACAACTAATCAAACTAATATTAATCAAACAGCAGAAGCATATGATAATTTAAGTTCAACTGAAAGATCAGAAGTAACAAACAAAGCCTATGTAACAAATTATGTAAGAAAAAGATCTATTCCGTTAACAATGGATATTACAGGTTATTATCCAAACGAAGAAAACCCAATGACAGCAAATGAAATTGCTACTGAACTTTTAAGAATTTGTCCTCCAGCAGAATATGAAGCTGGCACTACAATTAGGATTAGCACTATTAGATATGTGTTAAGTAATATCGATTCAGTAACACCTACACTAACAACTACTGCACTTTATGATGTTGAAGGTAGCGAAACACCAAGCGGACCTACTGGAACTTTTGGTGTTATTAGAGAAGTAGATGCTGATACAATCGGTGCTAAAAGACCTCCAAGATTGTATCCTATTAGAGGTATAACAACATATGAATTAAACACAGGAAAAACTGCTTGGGTAGTTGCTCCTAGTGGTGGATTAGTTGAAGATCAAACTAATCCAACTGATCCTTTAACAGGACTAGTAAACTTTATAAGGCCATAATACGGTAAATATGATATAATGGAAGAAAAAACATGCCATACCAGATAAACAAATTTAACGGAGATCAATTAGTAGTACTACAAGATGGTACTTTAGACTCAACAACAAGTATAGGTCTTGTTGGTAAAAATTTTGCTGGATATGGTGAAATTCAAAACGAAAATTTCCTTTGGATGCTTGAAAATTTTGCTGGCGTTGGCGCACCGCCGAAGTCAATAAAAGGACAACTTTGGTATGATGCTAATGTTGATAGAATTAAAGTATACAGCGGTACTAATTGGTTGTTGGTTGGTGGAACAGAAGTTTCGTCAACGGTTCCAACAAGTCCATCAAAAGGAGATACATGGTTTGATGATACTAACAAAAACTTTCATGTATATGATGGTAATCAGTTCTCATTTGTTGGTCCAGAAGATGTACAAGGGTTTGCTGGAGTAACAAGAAATTTAAGCCGTTCTATAACTGACGATCAAGGAACTGATCATCCTGTAATTAGAATAACTGTTAATGGTGCTACTGTTGCTATTATAGCAGATAGTCCGTTTACAGTTAACAACATTCCAGGATTTACAACTTTAGATGCCGGTATTAATTTAAATTCAGCAACATATATTAATGGTGTTTTACATGGTAACGCAGATAGTGCCGATGTATTAGCAACACCAAGAAATATTAACGGCGTGGCATTTGACGGTTCCGCTAATATTACTGTAACAGCAAACACAACAAATCAAATAATTGCTGGAAATTTCTTAACAGGAAATAGTTTTGATGGATCTAATCAAACTACTTGGCAAGTAAATGCTACGTCAAATGATGTAAGCGATACTGTTGTTGCTAGAGATAGCGCAGGGAATTTTAGAGCCAATACAGTTACAGCAGATTTAAATGGTAATAGTACAGGAACACATAATGGTCCAGTAGTTGGTAATGTAACAGGTAATGTAACAGGAACGCACACAGGACCAGTAGTTGGTAATGTAACAGGTAATGTTTCGGGTAATGTAACAGGTTTTGTTACAGGTAATGTAACAGGTACATTGGTAGGTAGTATACAGAACACTGATACTAGTGTTGCTTACGATGAAGTTACAAAAACATTTAACGGAACATTTAATGGTAACGCAAGTACAGCAAATAAATTAACTGCTCCTACTACAATTAATAATGTACCATTTGACGGCAGTGGTCCAATTACAATTCAAGATTTAACTAAGTTACCGCTTAGTGGAGGAACATTAAGTGGAACTTTAATGTTACATCAAGATCCTACACAAAGTTTACAAGCCGCAACAAAACAATATGTAGATGCTAGAGATTTAGCAACTGAACAAAGCGTACTAGCTCAACTTCCTCCTGCTTATACAATTACCTATGGTAATACACAGTATAGCACAAGTGGTTTTACAAATCAAGTAGGAAGTTTCAATAGCAGTAGAAATAATTTTGATGTGTTTCCACCGTCAGGCAAGACAATGGCAAATCTAATAGCATTTATACCTAGTATTGCTATAATTCATTATGCTGGTGGAGTTGATGGTAACGATAGTTTAAGATGTATTTGGTCTAATCTAGGAGATAGAATTAGAGTTTACGTACAGAACACAGAACAGAGAAGCACCCCAGCCGCAAACTGGTTGGCAATTTGGAGTTAACATGCATTACGTTTGTTTAGAAAATAGTGAAGTAACATCAATATTAAATTACAGGCCAAATGTGCCTAGCAGTATTGAAGTGGTTGAAATCACACAAGAAAAAATGGATCTTATTGAAGGCGGAAAATATTACTTTGATGTTGCTACCAAATCAGTTATTTTGAGACCTGCGTCTGAGCTACAAGAAGAAGCAGATGCTAAAGCAAATATCGAACATAAAGAATTTTTATCAAGTACTGATTGGAAGGTACTTAGACATACAAGAGAAAAAGCACTAGGTATTGAAACCAGTTTGACTGAAGATGAATATCTAGCATTAGAACAAGAAAGAGAAAATGCCGCTAGGGCAATTAGGTAACGGAGCGAAGGATGCCATATAACGTAAACAGATACAACGGTGTACTACAAACAACAGTACCTGATCAAACAGTTGAAACATCAGCAACTGATTTAAGATTTGTAGGTAAAAATTATGCTGGATATGGCGAAATTCTAAACGAAAACTTCTTACACCTACTTGAAAGTTTTAGAGGAGATACACAACCTCGTAAAAGCATTCCTGGACAGTTATGGTACGATGATCTAAATAATAAAATTAAATTTAGAAGTAGCGACAATCAATGGCGTAGTTTATCTATCCTTGATTCAAGTTCAACACCACCTACTGGATTACAAAATAAAGATTTGGGTAATCTTTGGTATGATAATACTTCTGGACAAATTAGTGTTTGGAACGGAACAGACTTTGAACTTATTGGTCCAGAAAGAGCAGAAGGTTTTGATGAAACCAAACTAACTTCGACGCTAATTAGAGATGATAGTAACATTGCTCATGCTATTGTAAAACTTGTAATTGATAACACAGTAGTTGGTATAATTTCGGATGATGATTTTATAATCGGTACTATCGAAAGTATTCCAGGATTTACAAACATTAAAAAAGGTATTACATTAGTTAATACAGGTACAGACGGCGTTACCACAGGTGATCATCGTTTTTGGGGTACTGCTGGAGATACAAAAAGATTTACTGGATTAGATATTAGTAATTTTGTTCTTAGAGCACCAGGTGGTTCAACTTATGACGATGCTGGTTTAACTGTTGGAACAGATGGCGATTTGAGAATTGCTATTGATAATGGTGACGAAGCAGTAATCGAAAACAGTTTAGGTAACACACTAAGAGTTAGAATTAAAACAGGAACCACAGACGACGATGTTGCTGTATTTTCAAATGTAGGATTTTTACCTGGAACAACAGAAAGATATAATATTGGTTCGAGTGGAAAAAAATATAGAGAAATACATTCTAGAGAAATATATGCTGATTCAGTTGACGCAACACTAAATGGTAATGTAGTTAGCGATAGCGGACTAACATTGGCCAACAAGTTAACTGATGAATTAAATGGTACATTAATCGGCGATCTAAAAGGTAATATTTTAGATAGTGCTAACAACTATGTTTACGAAGCAAGTACAAAAACATTTACTGGTACTAATGCTACAATAACAAATATAAATTCAGATACACTTACAGTCGTTAATAGAGTAGTTGGTGACTTTAAGGGAGATATTTTCGCAACTGATGATAGTATTGCTTACAATGGTAATACAAAAGATTGGTACGGTACATTTAACGGTAACGCAGATACTGCTTCAAGATTAGCAGGCACAGCACAAATAAATGGAGTTGTTTTTGACGGAAGTCAAAATATAACTGTTGTTGATAGTACTAAAGTTTCTAAGTCTGGCGATACTATGGTTGGAAATTTAACAATCACAGCACAGCCTACATTGAATGATCATGCGGCAACTGTACAGTATGTTAATACAGCAATTAGAAGTAGAACAATTTTCTTAAGTTTAGATACCAGAGGATTAAGTGAAACAGGATCGGGTAACGGATCAGTAGCATCATTGCTTAATACTCTTGCTCCAGTAAGTAATTTCGAAGTTGGAACAAGAGCGCATGTAGCAAGTACAAGTCAAAATGTTTCATCAATAGGTACTTTAGGATATAGTAGTTGGATTGGTAGAACTTTTGTTAGTAGTGTAACTGTTACAACAACTGTAAACAATCCTACTAGAAATAATAATTTAATTTACGAAGTTAATCAAGCGGGGAATAGTTGGATATATGTCTCAGGTTAATCTTATAGAAAATTATTGTTCAAATCCAACTGAAATAGTTGAACTTGCTGAAAAGTATTCAGACAAATTTTCAATGAGATCAGATGGAGACGCTTTTGAATTCAAAACAAAGTATGGTGTAAGTAATATGAAAAGTATGTTTCATACACACATGCCAGATGAATTAATGGACGCAATTTGGAAAACAATTCCTGAAGACAAAACATTTGTTGAAAGTGTTACACTTAATAGATATGATCCAGGCGACTACTTGCCACGACATAAAGACTCAATCGGAAGTTATTGGAAATTTAAATTAGTATTCTTACAAAGTGATAAACCTCACTTTAAATGGTATGATAATAATGGCGATGGTCATTTAGTTGAAGAAATACCTGGTGCTGTTGTTGATATGCCTATAGATTTAGAACATGAAGTAACAGAAATAGGACAAGATGAAAAGCCAAAGTATAGTTTAGTACTGGCATGGGGAGCATAATATGGCAATAGAAACTAAAAAATTAATCTTTATGAAGTCTAATGGTGTTCTTGTTGCCATGATGGAAAATGATCAAGACACTTCTTACGTTGACTTAGAAAAGTTTAATATTAAAGTAGTTGAAATGGATTCCGATAATGGAGATTATTGGCATGGAGATTACGACACAGGAACGATTCAAAGCAGAACAGAGAAGCCATTAGTTAATGAAGCAACTTTAAAATATAATACTAATGTAAAAATACTCGAAGAATACCCAATTCATAAGCAGTTGAATATTATTATTGAAATGTTAGACGCATCTGATGTGCCTAACACTGATGAATTTACAGCAATGAAAGCATTTATTGATGCTGCAAAAGCTAATTTAGATGAAAAAATCACAGCGTACTCAACAAACAGCGATGCTTATACATTTGTATCAGTAGATGATGATAAAGCACAAGCTGAAGCGGTAAAGACGTTTGAATAAATACGTATAGAGCGGGAAAAACATGGCATATCAAGTAGACAAATACAACGGAACATTTTTAGTAAGCGTAGCAGACGGTACTATTGACACTACAACTGATATTAAATTAGTTGGAAGGAACTATAGCGGCTATGGTGAAGTACAAAATGAAAACTTTTTACACCTACTTGAAAGTTTTTCTAATAGTGTACAACCAGAAAAACCAATTCAAGGTCAAGTTTGGTTTGATACAGATAGTTTAAAACTTAAATTTTATGATGGACAGCGATTTAGAACAGCAAGTGGAGCTGAAATAGGAGCTAGTCCACCGGTTGGACTATCACAAGGTGATCTTTGGTTTGATAGCCAAACAAATCAGTTGAGTGCTTGGAATGGTTCTAACTTTGTTTTAATTGGACCACAAAGTGCTCCAGGTTTTGGTACTTCACAAATTGTTACAGAAGTAGTAAAAGATACAAATAATACTTCTCATGTTATTCTACGTGCTGTTGTTGGCGGAATTACTACTGCTGTGTTTAGTAATGATGACGATTTTACACTTAGCAGTGATAATACACTAGCAGGTTTTAGTGAAACAGGACGTCAAGTTAAAAAAGGTATTACACTAAACAGCGTTAACGGTACAACTGGTATTAGTGATAGTGCTGGTTTTAGATTTTTTGGTACAGCAAGTAACGCAGAAAAACTTGGAGGACTAGATCAAACACGTTTTGTTAGAACAGACGGAACTGAAGGCTTTACAACAGAACAATCATTTGCTGATGTTGGTTTTACAGTTGGTAATCCAGTTAAAGCACTTAAAATTTATATTAATAGTGATCAAAACCCAGCACTTGAAAATCAAGTTAATGGTAAAATTACTATTAGTTCAAGTAATCCTAGTCAACCAACTGATAAACTTGACTTTTTAACATTTAGTAGAGAACAGGCATTTACTACAGACACAGATAGTTTTAATACTATCTATCCAGGAGCAACTGGAGTAGTTAATCTTGGACTCGAGTCACGCAAATTTAAAAATATTTGGTCAGAAAATCTAAAAGGTGAACTTGTAGGTAATGTACATGGAGATGTAATTGGTGATGTTACCGGAGATCTTTATGCTCAAACAAGCCCAACTACTACAATTAAAATTTTCGATCAAGCAACCAGAGAGTTTACAGCACAAAAATTCACAGGACAGTTTGTTGGATCACTAGACGGACTTGCCGCTGAAGCGGTTACCGCAAACAAAGTAATTAATTTAAACCCAAGTGAGACACATACTCCAGGTTTTGCTACTATTCCAATTAGAAGTTCAGCAGGAACAATTACTGCTGACTTGTTTGATGGCCAATCAACAGATACACAAAGCGTTAACGGTAAAATATTGGATGTCAATAAAACACCTGACACTATTGTATTACGTAGTGGCGGCGGAGATGTAGATGCTAGATATTTTAATGGTACTGCTACATCTGCTCAGTACGCCGACTTAGCAGAAAAATATACAACTGATGAAGATTATCCAATCGGAACTGTAATGATGGTTGGAACAGGAGATAGTGAAGCAGTTTCATGTATCGAAACTGGTTTTCCAATTGGTGTTATATCAGCAGAGCCTGCTTACTTAATGAATAGTGATATTGATGGCCAAGCAATTGGTTTAAAAGGACGTGTTCCTGTTAGAGTCATTGGACCAGTAACCAAAGGACAACCATTATATGTTGCCGGTAACGGTGTTGCCAAATATTCATCGGTGCTTTTACATTATCAAATGGTAGGTGTGGCGTTGGAAAGTGATTCAAACGAAAATGAAAAATTAGTTGAGTGTGTTCTCAAAGTATAAATATACGCATATAACGAGGAATTTAAATGGCCGCACAATTTGACCCTATACTTTATTCAGACTGGGACGCAATGCAAAGCGTTGTGTATGCCCAGCTAGGACCATTACAAGAATTTGCTGGTTCTCCTGGTGTATATGTTGAAGGTACAGGCTATGGACTTCCAGAATCTGAGCTACAAAGTAAGCCTTATCCTTTTACTAGAAATATTGTACAAATTAGTTCAGAAGCACAAGCACAGATTAATTTTGCTAACGATCATCATTTAATTGTTGGTGAAGTAATTTACTTTAATAATTTCAGTAATAGCTGGGGCAATGAACCTATTGCCAATAACTTTGCTACAGTTCAAACAGTTTTAGATTCTACAAGAATAATCGTCGACTTTAATACATTTGGTTATACACCTTGGGCTATCAATGATACTGCTGACGCTGTTCAGTTTATGATTAGCGCCAATCAATTTGAAAATTTAAGAGTTGATATGGCAAAAGTAGTACAGCATATTACAGGTGCTCCTCCAGGACCTGGAAACTTTTTACCTGGCGGAGAAGCAACAAACATTTCAACACCTGTAAAAGGCGACATCATTTATCACAGCGTATATGAGCCTTTTTATACTGTGGCAACAGCAGTTGATAATTACAAATTTATTAATTTAGAAAACACATTAATTTCACCCACGCTACCTTCAAACGTTGTTAATACAAACGATTGGAATGGAATCACAGATTTAGAATTTAGTATTACATGGTCTGGTACAGACGGTTATGATTTTGTACAGTTCTTTAACACTGGTGGACTTCTTAAACTTGACATGTTAAATCTTGCGTCATCGGTCGTAGGTAACGCAAATAACGATAATGTTCAAAACTTGAATAGACACTGGCGAGATCTATTACAATCAGTATTTCCGTTATGGGTCGGAGCCAGAGGCAAAACAGCAATGGGTCTAGCAAGTGATCCTAGACAAATTTCTACAATTGGAGCATTTGATGCTTTAGGTGTTTATGCTACGATTTTCAGTGCTCAAGGTACTTCGATTAATGGTTACGGGTCTGCTTACGATGATCATAGTGTTGTTGTTGAGATGAAACAAACAGTAAATCAAAAAAATCTAGTATTTAAAATAACACTAACAGACACTTCAAGTACAAACGCTTATGCTCGCCGCGTTGATATTGATAGAAATTTTGAATTAACATTCCAACATACAACTGGTGCTGTAACATTAGCATCTACACCAGTTAACTATACAATATCTATCCTTAACTCCTGGTAATCTAGAACCAATAATCATTATAGTAGCATATTTTTAGCATAACTAATAGTATATGTTAAAGGTATGGTATGAATAAAGAATCTATCCAAAGAATCATCGAAACTTCAGATAAGTTAAGAACTTTAAATTCTCAAAAACTTCGAGCAAAAGAAAGATTCCAATCCAATTCTATTTTGGGTTATGAAGGTGGTTTATTTAAAGTCGATACTGATCTGCTAGTATATGTAAATTATCTACTTCAACAAGGTAAAGGTTCTGATACTGTTATTATTGATTCTAACGAAAATCCAATACTTATAAAAAGTGTAAAGGATTTTAATAATGCTATACAAGACAAATACTTTACTGCTATAGACATTTATTATAATGATATTAAAGAACTTGAATTATTAAAGAAAAGTACAGCCAGATATCTTGATTTGGAGATATAATGACTCAAGGATTTTTATTGTTTGCTCATAACAATGGCGTAATTGATTATGTTAAATTAGCACGTATATGTGCTAAAAGAATCAAAAAAATATTACATAAAAGTGTTACTCTTGTAACTGACTCTCCTGTTGATTTTCCAGAATTTGATAATGTAATTACTGTTGATATTGATAAGAGTAATAAGAGAAATATCGATAGTGTTATACAACCGTTTTATAATATTTCTAGATTAGATAGTTTTAGACTTTCGCCTTACGATGAAACTATTGTAATTGATGTTGATTACATTGTAAACAGCGATACACTTAATCAATATTTTAATAATACAGAAAGTTTTTTGATGGGAGAAGGAGTTTATAATCTACACAATTATGAAACTGACGAAATACCCATGCTTGGAATGAGTATGAAATGGGCAACAACATTATATTTTAAAAAGGATTATGTTGCTGAAACTATTTTTAATCAAGCAAAACTAATAAAAGAAAATTATAACTTTTATAGAGAGTTATATAAATTTAAAGCATCAAACTATAGAAATGATTATGCGTTTACAATAGCTGAACATATAGTTAAAGGTTTAAACAGTTCTGATTCTCTACCTAAAATAAATTTTCTTGAACTAACTACAGATGAAATATTACATACTGACGGAGAGCGTTTTGTCTGTTTAGTTAATCACCAACCTATGGTTTTTAAAAATGTTGATCTTCATTTTTTTAATAAAAAGACAATATTAGATTTTGAAAAGGAACTATCATGAAAGATTTTGGTTACCTTTTAATTGTTAATAATGACACAAAAAACATTTATCATAGAATGGCCTATGTTTTAGCAACAAGTATTAAAAAGACCCAACCTAAAGGATATGATACCGTTTGTTTAATAACAGACAGAAGAAACTTAGATAGTAGTTTTGTTTTTGATAAGATCATTGTTAATGATGATTTTAAAGGATGGGATCAGAGAAATTATATGAATCTACAGACACCATATAAACATACAGTTTGTTTAGATGTTGATATGATATTTACTAGGGACATTAGTCATTGGATTGATTTTTTTGTTACAAAAACAAATGGATTATTTGTTACTAATAAAGTTTTAAAATATAACGGAACTAAATTAACAAGTTTAAAATGCCGTCCTGGATATATTGAAAATGATTTGCCTATATTGTATAGCGGTTTTACATATTTCAATAAAGAATCTGGTACAACACAAAAATTTTTTAATTTAGTACAGTTAATTACTGAAAATAAAGAAAAGTTTCGTAATTTATATATGAGTAAAAAGTATCCCCCTGAGATAGGAACAGATGAAGCATTTAGTATAGCATCTAATATTTTAGGAATTGATTACTTAGATATTCCATTTCCAAGGTTTGTACATTTAAAGTCTGAATTACAAGATGTAGGTATCACATCTATTAGTCAAGATCTAGGTTACTATATAGATGACAGAGCTAATATTACTATAGGAAATTTTGCTCAGAACGATATAATTCATTATTCGGAGAAAGACTTTCCGCTCGATGTTATACAGGCTGTTTATAAAGGTTTGTTCTTAGAAGGTATAAAAGATGTATAAAATTTTTTATGACGATAGTGGTAATATATGGGAATATACAAAAGTAATGTCCCATGAGAACAATCAATTAAATTCTGCTATTGTTCCTGATGATCTATCGAGTATATTTGATGATATAACCATAGGAAAATACAGTGTTAAAAAATTTAAAGTTGATATAGATAGTAAAGAGTTTTTATTAATTGATTTATATCCGTCTGTAAAAGACGAAGATGTATTTTTAAATAAATTAGTAGAAATAAATTATAATCAAAATAATACAGATTTAGCCATTACTATTAAAACTATTAACTCTAAGCCACATATTCTAATTGAGGGCAAACATGATCAAGATAGAAAGTTTGATATAATGATGACAAGAAAAAAGAATATTAATTTTTTATATCAAAACTTTGAGTGTGAAACAAATAAGTCAAATGTATTTGAAGTTGATCAAATAGATTATAGAGATATTTTTAGTGGAAATTTTTCACTGTATTATAAGAAAATCTATTCTAGCGCAGGATACACAATATTATGAAGATAGAAGATATTGATATTATTTTTATTAGTTATGACGAACCTAATGCCGAAGAAAATTGGGCAAAGTTGAAAAATATGGTTCCTTGGGCAAAACGTATTCACGGAGTAAAAGGTAGTGATAATGCACATAAAGAAGCCGCAAGACAAGCCGAAACAGATTGGTTTGTTAGTGTTGATGGTGATAATGAAATAGATCCTGTATTTCTTAAAATAGAAATTAATGAAATACCGGAAATTACTTGTTATAGTTGGTGCGGAAAAAATAATATTAATGGATTAATTTACGGCAACGGTGGATTAAAAGTTTGGAATACAAATTTTGTAAAACATATGAAAACACATGAAGCCGCTGTAGACGATAGAGCACAAGTTGACTTTTGTTGGGAAAAAGGATATCAAAATTTTCCTGAATCGTTTAGTACTACTGTGATTAACAAAACGCCACAACAAGCATGGAGAGCAGGTTTTCGAGAGGGTGTTAAAATGCTAACAGTGCGCGGTGTTTTACCACCAATTGATAAAATAAGACAAGATGTATACTGGCATAACTTACACAGATTAAGGATATGGTGTTCAGTTGGAAGTCATGTGGAAAACGGAGTTTTTTCTATTCTTGGTGCTAGAATGGGAGCATTGATGTCGTACAGCGATTGGAATTATATTAATGTGCGAGATTTTAGCGAACTAGATAAAATTTACAACAAAGAAGTTAAAGGTATGGAAAGCCACGATGTTGTTTTTAAAATCAAAAAGTTAGGAAATGAATTGAGAGAAAAACTTGGTTTTCATTGGGCATATTTTGACGAAGAACAAAGTCTTCATATGGTTGATTTATATCAAGAGGCAATTGACTTAGGAAAATCTTATTATAACAAGGATCAGATATGGACAAGTGGTTCTTAGTATACGACGATCCTTTTGCTGATAAAAACTTTTCAAAAGCAAAAGAAAAGTTGCCAACTTTAAAAAAGATTGTATCTGGTAAAGGAATACATGACAGTCATAAACATTGTGCTGAACAAAGTTTAACTAATAGATTTATTGTTCTTGATGCTGATTGTGAATTGTTAGAAAACTTTTCTTATACAACTTTTTTAAATGAACTAACAGACGAATCAAAAGTTTTTGTTTTTAGAGCAGTAAACCCTATAAATGATTTAGTATACGGACATGGCGGAATTAAAGTGTTTGATCGTAGATTGTTTAAAAATAATAATGCTGTCGACATGACCACTGCTTTTGATATTGTTCCTGTAAATTATGTTACAAATATACACAGATTTAACAGTACTCCTTTTCATACTTGGCGTACTGCTTTTAGAGAATGTACTAAATTATCAAGCGGAACAGTTAAACTGAGAAATACAAAAGACGACGAATATAGATTAACCGTTTGGTGTGAAAAATTTAATAATGTTGAAAATGCTGAATATGCTAAACTAGGGGCAATCGCTGGTAGAGAATACGGATTTAAGAATAAAGATCTACAACAGATAAACAACTTTAGTTGGCTAAAAGAAAAGTTTGAGGAAACTAAAAATGTTTTGGAAACCTGATCCAAATAAAAAATATAAGAAAATATGTTCCAAAATTGGAAAGGGTTTCTGTACGGCTAAATGGAACCATGTAAGTATACATTTACATACAGGTGACAATCATAGTTGCTATCATCCAAGCATGCACAAAGTTAGTTTAGAAGAACTAAAAGAAAATCCTAGCGCATTACATAACAGCAAATACAAAAAAGAACAACGTAAAATGATGTTAAATGATGAGAGACCGCCTGAATGTAGTTATTGCTGGGCACTAGAAGATTCAGGTTCGTTAAGTGATAGGCATTTTCGTAGTGCTGAGTTTGAGGAAATAGAAAAAGGCACAATAGATAAAATTAAATCAATGCCATGGGATGCCGACGTAGCGCCAAAGTATCTCGAAGTCAATTTTGGTAATGAATGCCAAATGAAATGTAGTTATTGTACTCCTAGTATTAGCAGTGCCTGGGAAAACGAATTTAATAAATTTGGAGATTATCCATTATTACAAGAGCGTAATAAAAGACAATATCATGCTAATAATAAAAATCGTGAACAATGGATTTATAAAGAAAAAGATAATCCTTATATTGAAGCATTTTGGAAATGGTTTCCAGAGATATATCCTCAACTACACACTTTACGTGTAACAGGCGGTGAACCATTATTAAGCAGTAATGTATTCAAAGTAATGGATTATATGGAAAAGAATCCTAATCCAAAATTAGAATTTAGCGTAAACACCAATATGTGTGTCCCTCAAAGAAATCTTAATAAGTTTATAAACAAAGTTACTGTATTAACACAGCATAAAAAAATAGATAGAGTACAACTGTTTACTAGTATTGATACCTGGGGAGAACAAGCAGAATATATAAGAAATGGAATGAATTTGGATTTATGGGAGAAGAACGTTGATACGTTTATGAATGCTGTTCCTAACGCACAATGTGGACTCATGATCACCGTAAATTTCATGTCTGTGCACCGTTTTAAGGGTCTACTAGCGCGGATATTAGAGTGGAAGCGTAAGTATAACACCTTAACGCATAATCGCTTTACAATAGACACTCCTTACTTGCTAGAGCCCGAACATTTAAGTTTACAAATTTTGGATGATGAACATTTGGATGTTATGTACGATTGTTTAGATTTTATGAAGGAAAATACCAAAAATTGGAACTTTAATTACTTTAGTGATACTGATGTAACTAAATGGGAACGTGTTATAAAATGGGTTGAAAGTAATCGATTTACAGGAGATCGTTTATTAGAAAATAGGGTCGATTTTTGGAAGTTTGTTGATGAGCATGATAAAAGACGAGGAACGAATTTTTTAAAAACGTTCCCCGAGTTGACAGAATTTTACAATAAATGTATTAGCCACTCAATTCCTTTGCCAGCGGAAAAATCTTAGAAATAACTTCAGCACAAGCATGGGCAATTTCCATGTGTTCTTTTTGTGTTCCGTTTGCTCCACGTAATTCAATATAGTGAATCCAACTGCGTAAAGTACCGTTCATGTACAACCGTGTCTTAGTACAACCTTCTGGTAGTACAGCACGAGCTTGTTCTTTAGCAATACCATTTTCTATAGCCCATTCATATGCTTCTTTAGCGGCATCAATCACTTTTTGTTGCTGTGATTCCCAATCGTTGATTAGATTCATATCTTGTTGTGTAATACCTAGTTCAATTGAATTTTGTCTATTTTTGGTATCTTGTAGTCTTGCTTCACGCAAAACAAACTGGTTGCCGAACTCTGCTGGATCAGCATAGCGTTGGCTGAACTCTTGGAAGCTGAAACTACGATGTCGCACAATTTGATGTGCTATATCACGTGTAGTATTAATTTCTAAACAAGCACTAACCATTTCTAATGGAGACCAGTGTGCGTGTTTAATCAAGTACTTAATTAGTTTTTCGCTTGTTTCTTTATTCATTTGGTTGCTTGGATTAGAAACCCTAGCACAAAAAGCAATAAGTTCTTGACAATCATCAAGTCCCTCTTCTGGTGCTGTTGAATACGAAATTAATTTTACTTGTGTCATTCGTCCCTCATTATATTTTTTGTTTGATCTTCTATATCTTTTTTTAATTTCTGTACGTCGATGTTGAAATTGATTGATTTTACTTCGGTTGATATTTCTTTTAAGGCTGACGTTAACTTAGCAATTACCTCTTGTTCACTAGAAAACGGTAGTTGCTCAGTTATGTCAACCTCCCATATACGACCATCACCGAACTTAATTTCAACACCGTGAATATACCTTAACGGCATACTATTCATATAAATGTGTTCGAAAACTTCCGGCCAGTGTTTAATAAAATCTTCTGGCGGGCGGTAAGGTTTTCTTTTAGACACTTACATCAACTTCTGATTTTTTAGCAGTCTTTTTCTTTGTTGGTACAAGTTCTTCTGCTTGACGTCTTAACTGAGCCGCTTCTTTGCTCAATCTATCTGCTTGAGAGCGATATGATCTTGCTAGATCTTCGTCAGTCAAAGGTTGATTTAGGTCTTGCTTCACTTCAGTTGGTGCTGGTTCAGCAGTAGCAGTTGGCATTTCTTTAGCAGTAGCAACAGTTTCTTCTGTTTCAGTAACTGCTAATTGATCAACTGTAATTCCTTTCTGTTCAGCAATCATTTGATTTAGTTCAGACAATACAACAGTATCTGAATTAGTAGGAGTCATAATAACTTCAGTTGTTCCTACTTTTTTCAATCTACCGTCGGTATGTAGTGCCATAAGCATTTGTCTACCGTCTGGAAAATAGCGTCTTGAAAGTACATCAGCAAGTTCATTTGCTGTTTGTGCTTGGTTGCTTTCAACAACTTTCATAATTTCGTCGTGTTGCGCATCAGTTAAACGAGCAACATCAACAACAAGAGCGTTATCTGATTCTCCAGGTAGCGTACGATATGCGACTAGTACTTTCGCATTGTTGTTTTTCATTTTACCTGTATGTTTTAAAGCCATAACTTTCTCCTTATTGCGCAGGTTGTTGCGCAGGTTGTTCTGTTTTTGGTTCTGTTTGCGCAGGTTGTTGCGCATTTTCACCCTCTGGTTGCTTAGGTGTAACTGATTCTAAGAAAGAATTCAATTTATTAAACACCTTACCTACTGCTTCTAGTTCGTTTGCTCTAAAAGCACCGCGAGTTGATGCTACATCAATAATAGTTTTAATAGCATTCAAGTCGTTAATTGTAAGTTCGGCAGGAGCTGGTGCTTCAGCAGTTTGTCCGGACTCTACATTTTTAGTTTCTTCTGTCATTTTTATCTCCTTGTATATGGACAGGCTAACGTAAAATACGTTAACTCTTTTTCATCTTCAAAACCAACAGCGGTTCTAGTGCCTGTTGATTCTTCTTTATGAATTAAACAATATCTTCCTTTAAGTTTATATTCGATCCAATCTTCGAGTGAGTTATCCCACAACCATTCATTAGATCCAAGTGTAAACATATGAAAATGAGGTGGCGCCCATTTTAGTTTACGCTTTTTCAAAATACTTAATGGTGAAATGTCTAACATAGTGTTGTATTTAAATAATAGCAGTTTATAATCCGTTAATCCTGGATCATGCGTTGTCGTAATGCTCTTGTATATCCAAACTTTTTAACATCACCGCTGAACAAGTATAGTTCAAATGCGGCTCTTTCGGAAAAAACTGTAATATCCTTTTTGGTTATGTAATATGGTGATTCGATAAATTTATCTAACCAAATTAAAATTTGTGGGGTTATAGTAAACTTTCCTGGAAATTTCACTTGGTATGATTTTAGTTTAGCATCATTAGTAACAAAGTCAAGTCCTTTTTCGGTTAATCTTAATCCACCCGAATCTTTAGCCCTGATATTATACCACCATTCTGTAATTTTTTCTTTTATCAATGATTCTGTTGGAGTTATATCTGCGGCTTGTAAAAATTTTGCTGTGTAATCATCTTTACTGATCATCACCTTTTAGTACTTCACCTTTTGTTAATTTTACAACTTCGAAACTTTCTGTTTTAAACATTCTATTCAATTTTCTAGCCAAATTATGCGCATGACCTGGATTTGAAAAACTTACTTTCTTATACTTTGGTCCAGGGTAGCTTGTAACAAGACTGCCGCTCTTTAAATTGAAAGGAGAACCGTCGTAAAACACCGCCCAGATTGCTTCTGCTTCTAGAATCTGTTCTACTTTATATGTGTCTTTGTTAGCAAACTCTAACAAGACTTTTGGCTTTGGTCTACTCATATACGTAATCCTTTTAATTAACTACGCATATATTTATCTTATTAAAACTCCCCGCCGTCCATCTTGACATCAATAGATTGTTCTGCTACTGATAGATTGTTTATTTTAGTGCTTATTTCGCTTATAGTTTGTGATAATTTAGAAGAAATTAGAGCCAAATCGTATGCTAGTTCTTTTCCTTCTTGAAGTGTGATTTTAATTTCTTTTTGATTGGCTTTTTCAGCAGTTCTAATACGTTGTACTAGTTTTTCAATGCTAGGAACTCTATCTGGTAAGTTACTCATTTTGAAACCTTTGAAAGCATAGATCTCATTTCCATTTCAGTTTTAAATGGACCTTTGAAATCATATCTTTGTAATGTAATAAGTTTAGGGCAAAAACTTTTAACCCAACCTTTATCAAAACGAATAGTATAGTAACCAGCACAATATAAACTTTTTGAATCTTTGCTTTTTGTAAACAAAGGTAATTTCTTTTTTATATCGTACATACTATTATGTGGTTTAGTACTTGTAGGAAAACTATGTACTTCATTAGGCAAAGCATTGTCTGCTTCTTTTTTAATTTTTACAACAAAAAAGTCTTTACCGAATTGTTGTAATACACTTTTCCTATTTGGAAAAAATTGAACACCGTTTTCGTTACTTAATACGAATCGTGTTTCATCTTTGCGTAGAGTAGCAAATTTTTCACCATCTTGTTCAACAATCCAAAATTTATTTTCAATAATTGGCTTGGCAGTTAAAATTGTCATTGTGGGTACCTCGCATTTAATGGTTCAGCATAACTTTGTGCTTGATCAGCAATTTTTTGAAGATCAAAAAGATTACAAAACTTCATAAGTCTAATACCTACTTGACTAATGTTTTTATTTTCTTCAATAGTTTCTGAAATAGTAGTTGCCATAATTTGTTTAATTTCGTCAGGCTGTGCTGTAAGATCGATTAATTCTTTGTTACGTTCGTAATCTTCTAGTACACGATGTTCTTTACCGTTATGATCAGTCCAGCGTTGTAGCATAAGATTATTCCAGTTAAAGCCCTTACTGTTACGATCTTCAAATGCTTCTAACAGTCCGACTTTGTTTTTTGATCCCTTCGTTCTAACTCCCGGATAAGCTGAGAAAACGTTGTCACTTGTGTCTCCTCGCATACACTTTTGGAAGAGTAGCCATTCTGGGTCTGGCGCTTTTTTAGGCTCTCCTGTTTTTTTGTCTTTGACTGGTTGTCCTTTCGCATCAAAATATCCTTCATGTGTGATAGTAGTTTCGCTTACACCGTTATACTGTTTCACGTTAGGTGCTATTAATTGTTCAAAGTCACTGTCTGTACTAATAACAACGTGATTATCATTAGGATGACTTTGAATCCATCCAGCAATTAGATCGTCTGCTTCTAATTGTGAATTCTGTAAAACACTACAGTTTGTTTTTTCATTTACAAAGTCTTTGAATGTATCGAAAGATTCCCAAAATAGTTTATCTTCTTCTTGTTCTCGTTCAGTAAGTGCGGCACGTGCTACAGCTCTATTAGCCTTGTAAGGCTCATAATGATCTTTACGCCAACTGCGTCCTTCTAGACAAAACACAACATGATCGCCATTAAAGTCTTTCCATGCTTTTCTAATACTATTAAGTGTAATATGGAATGCCATGCCAATCTTAATATCAGCATCGCCTCTAACTACATGCCTAGCACGAAAAAATGTATTTGCTGTGTCTACTAGAATATATGTGCTCATGATACTTCTGACTTACCCTTATCAATTTTTGTTACGTTAATAAACCCTGCGTCAGCTTTTGTATCTTGTCCTTGTTCTTCTAAAATATTACGAGCAAGATCTTTAAACCAACGATCGACGATTTCTTCTTCTGGATCACCGTCATATCCATAACCTTCTTGTCTTAATTTTAACACAAAATACTCGTTCCAGTCAAGCTCAAAGAATCCATTTTTAATATTTTCTGGATTTACTTGTGTATCAAGTACAGCAACCCATGGTTCTTTCTTTTTAGTTGCCACTTTCTTTTGCTTCTCTAACAGTTCGCGATGTTCATCTTGCGGAGACTTATTACCTTTTTTAGTCTCTTCTTTTTTAAACATTTTTTTAATAAAATCCATAACTTATCCTTATGTTCCGATAGCATTACCAAACAGGTATACGTGTACCCTTGCGGCTACGTTGTATCCACGTTCGAATGCCATCTTAGCAACAGCACCTGCTGTCTCTGTTTGTTCTTCTTCTCTAGCACCAACAGGCATTACCCAAACAGGATAATCAACCCCTTGTGCTTTAAATTGTGAGATAACATCTTCCATCTCATCCCATTGAGCTTGTTCACTTCCTACAACAAATTTAAGTTGTCCTCTATCAGACAACCAAAAATATTCTTCTACTGTTTCGGGCTTGATTGCTTTCTTTGCCTTTTCACCTGCTACACTCCATAGTTTAGGCGATACACTAAAGAACAATTCAATTTCATCATCTGCTTCTTTATTCCAATAGTCTTTAAATTCTTGTGTTAGTGCTTGTGTTCCATTAGTTTCAAATGTAACACTGGCTGGCATATTATTCATACGTTTAAATTCACGCATAATACCAATGAATGCTTCTTGTCCATGCTTCATCAAAGGCTCACCACCTGTTACACAGAAGTGCTGTCTTTGTCCTGTCACAGGATGTAAAAACAAACCTTCTGGATTTGAATCTGTTTTAATAGTATCAATAATTTGATGTGCTAGTTCGACAGCAGTCTTTTGACCCATCAAATGTTTAAACTTCTTACTCCATGTGTAAGAACTATCGCAACCTTTCTCCCAAACAGGTAAGTCTTCAACACGACTTACTTGACTTGTATCATAATCTTCAAATGGTAATTCATAAGTATCTGGATTTGTAGGATCAATCTGTCCAAAACCATTACACTGTAGATTACACAAAAAGAAACGTATCCAAGCAGTAGGTACACCTGTATAATGTCCTTCACCTTGAATACTGTGAAAGATTTCGCTGAAGTAGTATTTCTTATCAGTTGCTATTGTCATTATATATATTATACCTTTCTTATTTGTTTTTGTCAAGTTCTTTTTTGGCTATTGACCAAGATCCATTTCCAAGATCTTCCCAAATTAAGTCATCACCAATATCCCATCCTACTTGTGCTAGAGCATCGGGTGGAAGTTCTATAAAAAGTTCTTTTGTTTTATTATTTTCTTGAACTTGTATAGTCCAACTATTTTCGCCAGTCTTTTTTGGATAATCTGTCATTTTACCAAATCCCTAATGTTCTTCCGTTGCCTATAATAATAAAAAGGCAAGTAATAATGTGTAGTAGAATCCACACAGAGCGTATAATCGCAACATTATCTGCTTTTCTGTCATCGTCGTATGCTTTACTTCCTATGGCTTTACACCAATATTTCCACATTCTATATCCTTTAATCTTTCTTGAATTCTAGCAAACACAATTTGATTTCCTTCTTCTGTGTAGTGGTTAATGCTACCTTTATAATAAGGCCACATACTTGATAAGTCAAGGCGATATTTTTCTTTAGCATATGGCAATGCCATATCAAAATGATCAATATGTAATGTAGAAACATATCTTGTTAAATTATTAATTTCTTTTCTAATTAAATTATAAACGTCTTGATAGTAATCTGGATCAAAATGATATTTAAAGTAACCTTTAGCTGATCTTATTGCCGGGTCTAATGTGAATGTCTTTGCTTCTACATCGGACATCAATAAATCGCAATCTTTGTGTAATTCTGTATTATGAATGCTATTACGAGTATGTACTCTGTACGGACTAGTATGTGCTACAACAACAAAATCGTATTGACCTATATTAGAAACGCTTTTTAATTGTTTAAAAATTTTATATTCGCTAACACCTGCTTGTGCTAAATTGGTTACTTTATAGTGTTCGCGAGCTAACAACGGCCAGCCAATACTGCTGTCGTTAGGATATGGTGTAGCAAAACTATCTCCAACAATTAACAGTCGTTCTTTAGCCATTCTAAATAATCCTCGGCAATTAAACTGTGATATGTATGGTTATAGTGTTCATTATCATTTGTATAGTATTTTGTATGATCAATCATCTTCTTTTTAAAATAAGACTCAACAGTCATAGGTGCTACTACTGTTGTTTTTAATTTTCCATAAAATTCAAAAGATTCAGGAAACTTCATCCTATCAGTCATATTAAAAAAGAATAAAGAACAAGCTCTATCAGCACACATTCTATCCATTGTATATATGTCTTTAAAAAAGTCTCTTTGTTCTAAGTGTGTGTTTAAATCAAAGAATAATTTTACTTTCATAAAATTATCTTTTCTTATATCTGGATCAACTAGAGCATTATCTTTATCAAATCCTACACTAGGAATATTTTGAAAATCTCCTTGATGTGGCTTATTATAAAGCTGAAACCGATCTCCGTTGAATAATTGATCTTGATAGATGTCAACAAGTCCATTGTGTTTTTCTTGAACTTTGGTTGTAAAATGATCAACTGGCAAAACTTCCGGTGACAACATTTTATTTCCGGCTAGCATAAATCTATTCCATGATGAAAGCAAAACAAAGACTTCGTCTACATCTGGATAACGATCAAACATGCTTTTTAACCAGTCCGGATATACTCTATTACACGAACCAGGAACAGCATATATAGCAGTTTTTTTATTATGGGCTAAGCCATACAATTCGGCATAATTGTTGTCATTCCAAATAGAATAACTTCCAGGACCAACTTTGCCTAGAACTGAATCATACCCGCATGTATGACTATCACCTAAAAAAACCGTAGTTGCCATATTAGAAATATTTCTCTAATACTTCAATTTGATCGTGATATTCAGCAATGATGTTTAGTTCTTTTTCAATTGCTTCTAGTATATCAGGATGTTCGCCTACACCTGAGGCATTCTTAAGATACACTTCAACATTCATTGCGTGTTTGGCAATGTGTCCTTTTGCGTGTTGTTTAATTGCTTCAATCATGTTTTCACGATTGTATTCTCTACCTAGTGCCATTACTATCTCCTTTTCTATAGTTGCCTTTTTCTGGTATTACATGACGTACCCCGCCACGTGGATCTTCCATGTCACCTTTACGTCTTGGTATAAGATGTACATGCGGCCACATAACAGTTTGGCCTGCTTCTTCCCCTACATTTTGTCCAATGTTATAAGAATCACAAATACCTTTTTGTACCCAATCGTAGCCCCAGGCATACGCGGCTTTATAACATTTAGCAAGACTGTCCCAGTCCTCAATTTTAGGAACGAATAATAAATGTCCTTCTGTTACAGGAAATCCGTCTTTGAATACTACAAAGTCTCTAGTATCAATTACTACTTCTTTCCAAGGAACATCTTTAAAATCCATTAGCGTGATCTCCTAAAAGGTCTAATTGTAGGATCATCTGGTAAGTCACTTGCTTTAACTGTAAACTCGTAACCTGCCATTCTTCCAACATAGTGTTTGTGTTTTGCTTCATAAATGAAATGTACTTTCACTGTATTCATACTTACGTCTAACGACTTTTCAAGGTTAACGTTTATGATATATCCGTTAGTTTCTTTGTCATTGTCTGTACAGTGTACGGTAACCATTTGATCAATCATATTATTAGACATGTAATTCTTCCTTTATATAACGTTTAAGTTCGTGGTCGCCTACGTTCTCAGGTATTTCATTTTTATAAAAAAGTCTATAACTGTCAGAACCGTACTTACCAATACCGTATAGTTGTGTAGCATCTTTACCATCCCAATCTTTAAACTGTTCGCTCATTCGATATAGTCTTTCTGCTCGAACGTGTCGCATACCGAGAGGAGCAATTACTTCTTCAATCTCTGAACGTGTTGCGTGTAGTAAACTTGAGTGTGTAGGCCACTTAGCAAAGAACTTAGGTAGCACTGCTTTAACTTGTTTACGATTAGTTAAGTTAAGGCAAATAACACCAACCATATGTTGCCATACGTTGTCTACTTGTTGTTGTACCATTAAATCATCACGCATCGTCTTTAGCCTTTATGTGTTGGTAATCTAAATACTGTGAACACCATTCGTAAAACTGTCTATCGGTATCTGGCCAAAGTTCTGCGAACCCTGGAACATTATCTCTCATTTGTCTATATTCTTCTCTTACTTCTTGTTCAGTCATCATTTTGTTACTCCAAAGTGTTTATATGATTTCTGTACACACTTTGCTTGATAGAAACAATCCGCAAGAGCATTATGTAAACTTTCTTGTATGTCTTTACGTGGATCATATGGCATCATAGCAAACAATGTACGACTATCTCTAATCTGCCAATAGTTCCAAGGTGCAGGCTTTCCTACTTTCTTATAAAAGTCCTGCAATATTACAAAGTCAAATGTAGGACCTTGACACCAAATGTAATCTAATCCTACACACCATTTATAAGTTGTTTTGTTAATTCGTCTGATGTTACTCTATCATGGTCTCCAAACGCTTCGTCTTGAATTTCTTTTGATTGTTTACCCCACCATGCTAGTGTATTTTCATCAACTGTACGTCCATACTTTTCTGACTGTTCTTCTACATCGCCACGTAGATACAATGGCGAATGCGGTTCCGCATCACTGAATGGGTCAAACTTAACAGCACCTAGTGTCATAACAACACTATCTGGATTAACTCCAAGTGTTTCTAAGTCTATCATTCCGTGTGTAGCCATTTATGCTCCAAAGTCAAATAAGTTGTTAAACGTGTTCTTGGTCTTTGTACTTTCTAAGTCATACTTTAGTACGCCGATCAAGTTATCTAATTTGTTATCAATAATAGTTGATTCCATTGCATCACCATCAAATGGAAGTTCTTTAAACCATTCTGGCAAATGCATCTCGTCTACTGGATACGCAACACTAGTGTAACCCATTGGATTTTGTTTTAGTTTACAAACAATAACTTTCATACCGTCAACAATTTCCATTGAATAACGATCGCCATTCATTTTCTTAAGAGTATTCCAGTTAATACTTGCTCTTACGTGTCCAGGCATATTAGCCTTTCCTTGCTTTTCTTCCATACGTTGATAGTGTCCAATCTTGTTTGCACGTTTAGGCGAACCTTTTTCGTAACCAGGACGACTCTTAAATTCTGTACGGAATTCTGTAATACGATCTAAAATGGTTTCTTGATCTACTTCTTGCAATACCATAAGCAGAATTTCACTTAAGAAGTCTTGCATAAACACAGGAGTATCCGAACGTTTAAGATCTAGACCCATTGCTTTAACTTTACCTGGCTTACCATCTACGTCTTTACGATTGCCTTCTTCGTCATATACCAGTGCCGCATAACGCTTCTTAGTAATATACAATCCGCTTTCAGCAACAATTTCTCTACCAGCCGCAATTACTTCTGCACGACTCTTTGGACAATGGAAGGTATCACCCATAAATCTACTGAAAGATTTATTTGCTTCTTCACAAATTTGATCATAAAGTTTAATAACACTTTCTTTAGTCCAAGGAATATTACCTGCATCAATATCATCTTTAAGTACAGGATATGCACTAAAGTACACAGAGTCTGTATCACCATAGATAACACTTTTACCTACGTGATTGTATTCTCCTGTTGTAACTTTGTTTACTTCTGCGGCCATATGTTTAGCAATCTGTCTACCTGTAAGTGTTGTACTTTGCCCGATCCTAGGGTCAAAAAATCTACAACCAGGATTAAGAATGGCCCCATACAAAGAGTTAAGATTAATTTTCTTAACAAGTTGGCGTTTGTCCCAAAATTCAATTTCTGCTTTATTTCCTGCATCTATGGCCTTCTTCTTCATACCTTGCATATCTTTACGTTCAGCATACCAACGTTTTAGTAGTCCAGGGATAACACCTTCGAACTCTGTTGTAAAGATAGTTCCATTAGCACTCAACATCCAAGGTTGGTTGCTATCATAAATCAATTTGTATATTTGAGCACCGCTCATTACATCTGATTCGCCATTTTCCCAATCAACCGTAATTGAAATATCTCTACGTTGTTCCATTACAGCATCAAACTCTAGTGTGCCGAAACGTCCTTCCCAAGCCGCCGCAAATGATTTCTTTTTCAAGTTCATTTGTTCACCGAGGAATTTGTTTGTATGTTCAGGACGTAGTTGTCCTACAATAGTTTCTGGAGCCATGTTCAACGCACGAATCACTGACGGATACAGTGAGTTCAAGTCCATTGAGCCAATCCACTTGTGTACTCCTGTTTTCGGAAATGCTACATATGCACCTGCCGCCGGATCACTACCTGGCTCACGTTTAACTCTATTAGGTACTTGTAAACCTCTATGATGTGATTCGTTAATAATCGCTTGTTCTGTAACAGCAACAGCACCCATTGTTGTTTGTAGAAGAACTGTATTTGCGTGTGCAAGTTCGTTTGACAAATCAATAAAGCGTAGTTTCTTATCTAGTTTGTCTAGTAGTGCAACGTCTTGTCTGTTATATTCGATAAACGTTTTAAAGTCATTGTTATAAAGTGCATCAAGTGTGCCTTCGTAAACAGTTTTACGTTCGCCTACTTCCATTTCACCAATAGCATCTAGTCGATATGTATGGCGTTCTTCATATGTGTACTTACGATATAGTTCAAGACTGTCAAGATGCACACGACCAACTAAGTCATATGTTTCTTGCATACGTCCAAACTTTTCATATTCACGTTTCTTAGGAAATTGATCCCACAAACAAAAACGTCTTGTATCGTCTTTGCTTAAAACTTTTTGCACACGGTTGACTGTGTAAGGAATATCATAACCTTCACTGTTCCAACCTGATATAATGTCAGCGTCTTGAATTAAGTCTAAAAACGTTTTAAGCATATCGGCTTCGTCTTTAAACAAATGTGTATTAGGAAATTCTTTTACTTGTTCTTCTGCTTGTTCCATTGTAAGTGTCTTAGGTGGAATAGCAAGTGTAACAAGACTGTCTAGCCATTGTAAACTTACAGTAATTGCCGTAATAGGCATAAACGGATCGCTAGGGTCAGCAAATCCTCTGTCGGGATCAAAATCAGTCTCAATGTCAAAAAATGCAACGTTTAGTTTAGGTGCATCATGATTGAGATAATTCTCACTTAAACATTGGAATATTGGATTAATATCACTTTCGTATAAATCTTTGTTCTTGTTAATAGCAAGTTCTTTACGAAAGTCTTTTGTGTTTTTACAAACAATTCTATTTAGGGGATCGCCGTAAATGCTTTTATACTTACCACGTTGGTCTCCGTAGTAAAAAGTATATTTTACAGGATATTCTGTAAAGTGTCTTTTGCCGTCTACACGTTCGACGACTCTAATAATATCTGCATTACGATCAAAAAATGCGTCTACGTAACTCAAGTTGTTCTCCTTCTATGCCATTTTAGGCTGGCAAATACCAGTGTCGTTTTTAGCCGACGATACTATATAAGTGCTTAACAATACCATAAACATATATTATTGTAAGCGTTCCGTTTAAAACAATCAATGACTTTTCTTTCCAAAGTATTCCTACAACTGTCCAAAGTGTAGAAGCAATACCAAATCCGTATGTTGCGTACATTTCATTTGGAAATAATGAAAGTAGTGCCGCCGCTGTTAGCAATATTGCAGTCGACAACCATGCTAACGGTTGGTATGGTTTAGGTTGAGTTTTTAATTGTTTTAAAGTAATCTTTGTCATTTTGTGCCTTGTCGTCTATCCATATATCATAGTGTGGTTTGCCAAATCTAATACTTGTATATTTGACTCCCCATTCACCAAGTTGCTTAACAGTAAAGTCTTGCCAGTCTTTGCCTGAGTTTGCGCCTCTTGCTGTCCAGTAATGTATTTCGTTGCCTTCATCATATAATTTATTAAAATGTGCGATACGATCTAAATCGGGTTCGCTAATCTCATATTTACTATTGTTATTGTAACAGATTGTGCCGTCTATGTCAACCATATACTTCATTTAGTTTCACCAATTTTATCTGGTTGCGGGTAAAAGTGTTCTTCGCCCATTGCTTCTCTAATTTTCCTAAACACTCTGTTATGCGGATATGTTTCGTAATATCCTTTTTCAACTAGTTTTTGACTTGCCTTTTTAGTTTCAGTAAGTTTTTGGATAATGAAAAATCTAATAGTAGGATCGTTTAATTCGTTTTTATAATGGTCATAATTATATTCTATAAACAACAAATCACGATCTGTGAAGTATCTTGTTTTGCATAACCCAATTAGGTCTTGACCTTCAAAACGATCTTGTACATGATGTAATACAATTAACATTCCGTGAATGTCATCTTCGTATGGAAAGTCAAACATATGTTTCATAATATCCATATATTCGTCTGTATGAATAATCGGAACCCTACTAGAATATGCCCAAGGGCATCTTGCTACACTACCATCAGATGGTTGTGATAGTTCTTTTAAATGTGTATCTAAAAAGTCGTTTATGCGTTTCTTTTCTTGTTCAGTAACCATTACCACCAACCTGTAGCAACACCAAAACCAAACACATTAACTACTGCAAAGTAACTAGTTAATAGCATTGGCCATGCAATGTGGCGTCTGTAGTACGCATATACCGCCGTAAGCGACCCTATAAAGAAACCTGGGTATACTATACGCATATCGGGGTTATCTGCGGTTACAGCAAGTGTAAGGCTAGCGGCAACTGTAAATATAAAACTTACTAGTTCAAAATAAAACGCTACCTTGTCACTATAGTAACTCTGTTTCCAAAAAGAAATTATCTTTTGCAAGATTACTTGTCCTTACCAACAGTAACCACAAGTGTTTCGAGATCGTCAAAATCATCTGCGTATTTTGCCCAATCACCTTTGTGTGCAATTTTAATTGCTTTGTTGATAAGACTTGGTTTGATATCCAATTCTTCTGCTACTGCTTTTACAGTTTCTTTTAAGCCTTCGTTTAGATCTTCTACTTCTCTAAGAACGTTTGCACCTTCGTTAACAAGACGCTCTAGTTTTGCCTTTTCATCAGCACCATAAGTTCTGCTTGACATTAATTACTCCTATGTTTGTTAATGTGTTTAGTAGTATATATTCTAAAATTTAGTTTGTCAACGTATTAGTGAGACATAGAGTAGGTATCAAAATAACTTTTCACCCAATCCATTTCAATAGGCTTTTGATCCCAAATTATGTTTTTAGTTGCTTTATGATTTTCTCTTTCAGTATAACGGATTCTACAGTTCTTTGCAGTTTGCCAGCCGTCTTGTCTACGCACAATAAAAGCCTTTGGTGCAGTAGATCCAAAACGTTTATGGAATGGTAGTTGTGCAAAATCAATAATAAAATCTGGAGTTACTACAACTTGATGTGTAGAAACTTGACCACCTGGTGCAACTTCTGGCCAACCTACTCGCCAATCCCAACCTCGGTTATCATTTTTGATTTCAACTTTGTATTGTTTAATATGTGCTTCAATTCCGTGCAGTCTTAAAATACGTCTTACTATACAACTTGCAAGTATACATTGGTTTCCTATATGTAATGGAAAATCCATTTCGTATAAGCGACAGTATACAAAAGGAATTCTATAATCTAGATCGCCGTTTACAATACTATCGGCAATGTTCAAACT